>Ga0154002_1000018_pt1 | contig 32180 bp, 27 predicted proteins | sample TSNY086MetaG_FD_102276 | JGI IMG/M metagenome (GOLD analysis project Ga0154002, IMG submission 102276) | Attine ant fungus gardens microbial communities from New York, USA - TSNY086 MetaG | ecosystem: Host-associated > Fungi > Mycelium > Unclassified | place: USA: New York, Robert Cushman Murphy... | reverse complement strand
TGGATTGATAATTTTCATAACGAAAACCTCCTTCTCTTGTTGACACTATCATAACATCACAAGGAAAAGAAGTTAAATTCATTGTTTTTATTTATTTGATAGTTTTTGGGAATAGTTGGTGATATTTCATTGATGGACGCTTGCTTTTTTTGTTCAATAAGATTTTGACCAAGAAAAAAGACAGGAACCAAATCGCCTGTCTTTTTTGAGTTGAGCTTGCGGTTTTACTTAAAGACTGGATGCGGAATGGTCTCTACATCAAAGTTCTCATTTCGTCCTTCCTTGATATAGGGAAAGAGAACTACTTTAGCTTTAATCCGCATCTGCCTCGTCCCCGGCCGTCCCCAGAGAACTTCGACAACCTTGCCCTCTACAGCGTAGTCTTGGTCAATGGTGCAGATAGAAAGCATTTCTCTGGTTTTAGCCGATAGCATTCGACCGGAGGACACACCGATCATTTTGTCGCCGTCATAAACCTCATCCATATGCATGCCGCCGTTGTTACGGACATAGTCAAAATCTTCAACCATATCCATGGTATCACAACAGTTATCCTTATCAAATGCAGTACGAATCACTTTCATCACATCGTCGATGTCCCAAATCAAATGTACCATTGAGTTATGATGGCCTTCCAGTTCCGCCTTTAGAGCTTCCTTACCCGGGAAATCGTGCTTGAAATTAATCATTTTTTCCCAGCCCACGTCGATCGGACTGCGATAGATCAAATCGGAGTCCGGATCAAGGCTGCCGGTAATATGCGGCCTATCATCAAACGATGACGCGTACGTCTCGGCAACCTGCGGAATGCTCCCCTCCGCATGACAGTTACGGTAGCCATGGCGGCCAAGTTGTGTAATGCCAAATGGCTTGCCTACCTCAAGCAATGTGTTATATACCATGATAGCGTCTTCGATTTGGCCGTGCACTTCATATCCTAATGTGCCTGCCATGCCTGTTCTAAGAATAAATACGTCTTTTCCATTGATCTGAGCATCTTTTGAATACATGAACTTAATATCGTGCAGGTCTTGACGCGTCGCAGCTTCGACAATTTCCAAAGAGCGCGGCCCGCAAAGCTGAAAGAAAAAGCGTTTGTAGTTGCTGATCTCACTGGTGAAGTAATATTTGTTTCCCACCATTTGATTGAGATTTTTGGGGTCGGGGAGGCACATGGATATAAACTCATCCTCGGTGCGCCTGACGACTATGCCGTCCAATATAATCTTTCCCTTTTCATCACACAAGATCGTATGACGCGCCTTCCCAACAGGGAAGTTATTGAAAGTGCTTACGGATACGGCGTTCAGCAGCTGAATATATTCTATCCCTTTAATATCACAAAACATGAACGGATTTAGCCCCGCATGGAGATAGCTGTTATCATACCAGCTGAGTTCTTCTTTTTCCCAGGTATCATACGCAAACGGCACAAGGGGCCACTCACCAGTATCAAGTGGGCTCCATTTGCCCTCATTTGCTATGTATAGCGAAGGTTCAGGCAAGCTATGGGGTATATACGGAGATAATGTTACCTTGTAATTTTTGTTTTTCATGTTGATCCTCCTCGTAATAAATGGTAGTGTAAAGTTTTACACGATATCCAGTGCGGCATAATAGCCGCCATGCACGGCCTTGCGCACAATACTGGCGCCGGTACAGTCGCCCACAGGCATGAAAGTTTCCCAGTCAGGCCAGGCACGTAACTCCTCCACCACTTCGTCGTTGGGTGTCATGCCGATGGCATATACTACGGTGTCGCACTTAACAAAATGTTCCCCGCCCTCCTGATCCTGATATTTAACGCCGTCATGAGTTACCTCGGTAACTTTCGCATTGGTAATTGGATGGACGTTATTGTCAAATTTTTCAATCATTTCGTCAAGAGCCATTTTGTGAATAACATTGGAATCCGGGGCAAGTCGATCTAACATTTCAAGAATGGTAACATCCTTACCCAATTCCGCCAGGTGCAAAGCGACTTCACACCCCATCAGACCTCCACCGATCATAACAACTGTATCTCCCACTGATTCCGGGGCCTCATAGACCTTTGTCGCATGGGTCACATTGTTCGCATCGGCACCTTTGGCTCTCAATATCGTCGGCCTCGCGCCGGTGGCCACGACGATGGCCTCTGGTTCAAGTTCAGACAACAGGGTAACATTAGCTTCGGTATTTAACCTTACATCCACCGCATGCTTTTCGACCTGACGAATTAAGTAATTTTTGAAGTTACACAAATCTTGTTTATGGGAATCCAGTTCGGTGAATTCCAGAGCTCCGCCCAGCTTATCATTCTTTTCAACTAAAGTGACTTTGTGACCACGTTCTGCCGCAGTAATTGCCGCAGTCATACCGCCAGGCCCTCCACCGACAACCAAAACACGTTTTATTTCCTGTACCTGCGGTATGTTTAGCAGGTACGTTTCATTTCCGGCTACGGGGTTAACGTCACATTGGTAGAGTCCGTTATATAAGCCGCCCATACAATTGGAACATCGCAAACATGGCCTGATATCGTCCACTCGCCCTAAAGATGCTTTTTTCGGCAAATCTGGATCAGCTAACATCGCCCTGCCAACCGCCACAAAATCGGTAATGCCATCGGCGAGCAATCGCTCCATGTCGTTCGGATCGCTCATAGCACCAACTGTTACTAAGGGCACTTTAACCCCACCTTTTTTCAGGGCTTCCGCCACATAAACATTGCATCCATGGGGCAGATAAATCGAAGGGATTGTATATTGTTCCGAATTATGATAGTCACCGGCGGATATGTGAAGCAAATCGATTTTATCCTCAACCATTTTCGCGAACTCAATGACATCCTCAATCGACCAGCCGCCCTCCTGATGCTCGTCGCCGCTAATGCGCAGTTCAATCAAGAAATCGTCGCCTACCCGCTTGCGCACCGCATCAAAGACCATCATCGGGAATCGGGCGCGGTTTTCAATATTGCCACCATATTTGTCGGTGCGATGATTGGTTGCCGGAGAAAGAAATTGGCCCAGCAGCCATCCGTGGCCGCTGTGAATCATGACCTTTTGAAAGCCCGCATCCTTTGCACACCATGCAGTTTCCGCAAAATCGTTCGCAATACGCGCCATATCTTCTTCGTCCATGGGCTTTACAACAGTTCCGTTTCCCTTAGTAAATCCAATAGGTCCTATGGGATTATTCCCTCCAATGAATACCGGTTCACTGTATAAGCCGGCATGAGATAATTGTATTGACGGTACCGCGCCGTGACGTTTAATGGCGTCGGTAATTTTTACCCAATTTTTTTTGGGCAGGATCATTCGCTCAAAATCCGGGCGAAGATGATCCACATTGGGTCTGCGGACACAATCGACCCTGTTTATTGCTGTCTCACCCAAGGTAACGCTTGCCGCTCCACCTCTCGCTTTCTTTTCATAAAAAAGAACGGTACTGGCTTCCGGCGCGCCGGAATATTCATCTGCCCAGGTAAGTCCGGTGGGTGTTGCAAAAATCCGATTGCGGAAAGTGACGTTCTTGATTCGGCAGGGATTGAACAGATTGGGATAGTGCTTCATAGTGTACGCCTCCTTATTGAACTTTATCGTTGTGGCTGTGCCTTTTGCGGTGTTGTATCAGGAAATCTACTTATGGACTTTTGGTATAATCGGTGATACAATTCTGATACGGGTACGTTTTTTTGGCGATAATGGCTGTCTTCATTACAAGTGACAGGTTTATAATAATCCACACCAAAATATTAACACTGTAGTTGAAATCTGTATACGTTCAATTACTCAGATTTGCGTCATAACTTTTCGTAGGATTTGCACTATAAAAAATACAGCGTGATAAATGAAGGGATAAAGGGGCATCTAATGCTAAATATACACATTCTGTTTGAGGAATTATCAGAGTTTCATCCTGAAAAAATAAATGCTGCCGGTATCGAAATGGGTATCATCGGCGTTCGTGCGCTATATGATTCCTGTAATTGCTCAGATTATTCTAAAAGATATGTATACGTGGTAAACGATCATTCGGTTGACATGCTTCCCTCCGGCCTCGATGAGCTTAATATTATTTATATCGGCATAAAAAAATCCAAGGCTTTTTTATCTAAAATGGGCTGGCAGTCAATTCATATTAAATATGAGGATATGCAGGAAAGCAATGTGACCTTTTGTCGTGTTTTTGAAAAAATCCAGTCTGTTTTTGAAAAATATACCCAGTGGAATCAGAAGCTTCTGTCATTACTTGCTGTTGATGAACCGATGGAGGAAGTGCTTAAATATGGAGCAGCGTGTATCATGAATCCCCTTGCTGTTTTTGATAATTCCATGACACTTATTACGACAACCGATAATTTACCCGATAACATTCAAGGTACTATATGGGAAGAAATTACGAATAAAGGATATACAAATGTAGACGAATTGCCGGAGCATATGCATATTGATGAAAAATTGCAAAGTAATAAGCTGCCCTTCTTATTTAAATCAAAAACGCTGGACAGCGAATACACACATTTAGTCACAGCATTGTTTAATGGGAACCGTCGGATTGGGCTTATCGCAAGCACGAGTATCGTCGAGCCTTTTACCCAAGGCCAGCTATCACTTGTAGGTAAGTTAAAAGAGATTATTCAAATTGCATTAATTAAAGATAAGCAATACTCGGCAATTTCTGAAGGTATCGCCTATTATGTAGACCGATTACTTCAGGGGCTTGATATTGATCATGATATCGTTTCCTATTATCTCAAACAACTTGGTTGGCAGATGTGTGATAATTACTGTCTTTTATTCTTTAAAAAAAGAGGTAATACGGCGCTTGACGGTCTTGCCCGCCAACAATATAAAGCTCGGTTTGAAAGGCTATTGAAGGATGTTTACATTGAACCTTATGAAAATGGGTTGTTGGCTATTGTCCATAATTTTGAAAATATTCGACATGATCGTCATTTTCAAACCAATCTTGAAAGTATATTGTCAAAATCAGACATGATTTGCGGCATGAGCATAGAGTTTAATGATTACATGAATATAAAATATGCTTTCATACAGGCTAAAGCGGCGATTAAAGAAAAATATATCCTATCAGATCAATCCATCTATTATTTTACAGCAAGATATGTCGAACATGTCATGTCTGCGCTCAGTGAATCAACAAGCGCAAAAAGTCTGTGCCATCCGCAGATTATCAAGATGTTCATGAGCGAAGGTGAACACGGGAAGGATTTCGTCTATTCATTATATTGGTACCTGATTAACGGAAGGAATATTACCGCTGCGGCAAAGCAGTTGCATATTCATCGAAATACTTTAATTTATCGAATTGATCGAATTAGTCAATTGTTGGATATTGATATTAACACGGTCGATGATAATACTTTGTTCATGTTGCTGTTGTCCTGTCTTATGACACAAAAAATCTAAGTAATATATTTCTATAACAAAAGAAGATGTAAATTGCACAAACAAGTTACATCTTCTTTTGTTATGCAATTATTCCAAAAAAAATCGAAAAACATCTGAGGAAATGGATGAATACAAAACAGTGCGTCCTATTGTATTATTTAAGAGGTGATAAATTTAAGAGGCAAGTGTAAGGTTACAAATTCACAATAAATTTAAGAAAGGTGTGGTTTAATGAGCTACAAAACCGATATCGAAATCGCACAGGAAACTCCTATGAAGCATATCTACGACATTGCCAAGGCAATGGGCATGGATGAAAAGTATCTGGAGCAGTACGGAAACTACAAGGCAAAGATCGACTACACTCTACTGAAGGACATGGCAGACAAGCCCGACGGAAAGTTGGTGCTCGTCACAGCAATCACTCCGACCCCTGCGGGTGAAGGAAAAACGACGACGACGGTCGGCCTTTCTGACGGTCTGCGCAAGATTGGAAAGAAAAGCGTTGTCGCACTCCGCGAGCCCTCCCTTGGCCCCGTGTTCGGCGTCAAGGGCGGTGCGGCAGGCGGCGGATACGCACAAGTAGTCCCGATGGAGGACATTAATCTGCATTTTACCGGCGATTTCCATGCCATAAGTGCGGCGAATAACCTGCTGGCGGCAATGCTTGACAATCACATCTTCCAAGGGAACGCACTCGGAATCGACAACCGCCGCATCACATGGAAACGGGTCGTCGATATGAACGACCGGCAACTCCGGTACATAACGGATGGTCTTGGCGGCAGGGTGAACGGCGTGCCGCGCGAAGACGGATTTGACATCACGGTCGCCAGCGAAGTCATGGCGATACTCTGCCTTTCCAAAGATGTTGCCGACCTCAAAGACCGTCTTTCCAAAATCATTGTCGGCTATACCCGGGATGAACAGCCGGTCACAGCCGGTCAACTGAATGCCCATGGCGCGATGGCGGCTCTCCTGAAAGATGCGCTTAAACCGAATCTTGTACAGACGTTGGAGGGAACTCCCGCGTTTATCCACGGCGGGCCGTTCGCAAATATCGCCCACGGCTGCAACTCCATCATGGCGACCAGAATGGCGCTCAAGCTTGGTGAATACGCTGTCACTGAAGCGGGCTTCGGTGCGGATCTCGGCGCGGAAAAATTCATCGACATAAAGTGCCGCATGGCGGAACTCAAACCCGCAGCGGTTGTAATCGTTGCTACCGTCCGCGCTCTCAAACACCACGGCGGCGTGGCAAAGGCCGACCTTGGCAATGAAAACCTTGAAGCTCTTGAAAAGGGTCTGCCGAACCTGTTGCAGCATGTGGAGAATATCACGACCGTATTCGGTCTCCCCGCCGTTGTTGCCATCAACCGATTCCCCACCGATACGGAATCGGAACTCAAGCTCATTGAGGACAAATGCAAAGAACTTGGTGTAAATGTTGCCCTTTCCGAAGTATGGGGCAAGGGCGGTGAAGGCGGCAAGGCTCTGGCTGCGGAAGTCGTGAGGCTTTGCGAGCAGCCGAACAAATTTGCTCAAGCCTATCCGCTGAATATCTCCATTGAAGAGAAGCTCACCGCGATCGCACAAAAGGTTTACCATGCCGACGCGGTCGATCTGACGGCGGCCGCAAAAAAACAAGCGAAGCAACTCACCGATTTGGGCTTTGCGGGTCTTCCGATCTGCATGGCCAAGACACAGTATAGCTTCTCGGATGATGCAACGCTTCTCGGTGCGCCAGGGAATTTCCGTGTCACGGTTCGGAATCTAAAGGTATCGGCGGGAGCTGGCTTCATCGTTGCGCTGACAGGCGACATCATGACCATGCCGGGGCTTCCGAAAGTACCCTCCGCAGAGAAAATCGATGTGGATAATACCGGGAAAATTTCCGGCCTGTTCTAACAAATATTACTTGCCATGTTGTCGCTTTCCCCCTTCCCCTTTTTGGGGAAAGCGGCAGATTTTTAAAATTAAGGAGAATGCTGTATGGATTTTACAAAGCAAAGCTGCGAGGAATTTGTCCAAGTCCTCGCATCAAAGGAACCCGTCCCCGGCGGGGGCGGAGCCTCCGCATTAGTCGGCGCTATTGGAACGGCATTGTGTTCAATGGTTGGCAACCTCACTGTTGGACGCAAAAAATATGCAGCTGTGGAAGCTGACGTTTATAAAATTCTTGATAAAGCGAAGAACTTGCAAGGCCGTCTAATTGATTTGGTTGATGAGGACGCAAAAGCATTCGAGCCTCTTGCAAAGGCATATTCGATACCAAAGGATGAGCCAAACCGGGCGGCACTCATGGAGGAGGTGCTTCAAAAGGCCTGTATGGCACCGCTGGAAATGATGCGTTGTTGCTGTGAGTCACTGGACCTTCTTGCCGAGATACTTGAAAAAGGCAGCGTCACATTGGTATCGGACGTCGGCGTTGGATCCGTATGCTGTAAGGCGGCGCTTGTGGGCGCGAGTATGAACATCTTTATCAATTCACAATCACTGGCAGATAAAAGCACGGCCGAGTCTATTGAAAACGAGGCGGATTCGATGCTGGAAAAATACTGCACTGTTGCGGACGAAATCAGCAACGAAGTAATGCGCCGGATACGTAAGGAGAAGTGAAGCTATGGCAGAATTGCTGAAGGGCGCCCCTGTAGTGGCGGCCCTAAATGAAAAATTGATACAAAAAGTGACCGCATTAAAAGAAAAGAATATAAAACCCACCCTTGCTTTTGTACGTGTCGGGGAGCGTCCCGATGATGTAGCATACGAGAACGGCGCGTTGAAACGCTGTGAAAAGATTGGGGTCAGGGCGCAGCGGGTCACGCTGCCTTCTGATATATCACAGGATGAACTACTGGAAATGATACGGGAAATCAACGCCGACACAAGCGTTCATGGCATGTTGTTGTTCCGTCCGCTGCCCAAACATATAGACGAGTCGCTTGTCTGTAACGCGCTTACACCGGAAAAGGATGTGGACGGAATTACTAACTCATCCAATGCGGGAGTGTTCATTGGAAAGTCAATTGGGTATCCGCCATGTACGCCCCAGGCCTGCATGGAGATTCTTGACTATTACAGCATTGAACCCACCGGCAAAAAGGCGGTTGTAATTGGCCGCAGCCTGGTTGTGGGAAAACCTGCGGCGATGATGCTGATTCAAAGAAATGCGACCGTTACGATTTGCCACACAAGAACCAAAGACATGCCTGCTGTATGCCGCGAAGCGGATATCCTGATCGTGGCGGCGGGCAGGGCGGGAATTGTCGGTAAGGAGTATTTCCGGGACGGCCAGATTGTGATTGATGTGGGAATCAACGTCGATGAAAAAGGCAACCTCTGCGGCGACGTAAACTTTGCGGAAGCGGATCCAATCGTAAAAGCGATAACGCCCGTGCCTGGAGGCGTGGGAACCGTAACAACTTCGGTTCTTATTAAGCATGTGGTAGAGGCTGCGGAACAGGCGGCGAACAGGAAGGGGTAAGCATATGAACGTATTCACTCCTGCTGAAATTACGGCGAATTACGCCGATACCGGCGCAAAAAAGGCATCCTCGCCGGTGTGGAAGCTGTTGCTGCTAGGTATATTGGCCGGTTTCCTTATCGGCATGGGCTCGGCGGTTACCAATACCGCCACCCATGCGATTTCAAACGTGTCAGCTGCAAGAATCATCTGCGGATTATTGTTCCCATTTGGCCTTGGTATGGTCATGCTGACGGGGGCAGAACTCTTTACAGGAAACTGCATGATTCCGATCTCCGTGCTGGAGCATAAAACAAGTATTGGAAGTATGCTGAAAAACTGGATTTGCGTATATATTGGGAACTTCATCGGCGGCATATTGCTTGCAATCGGTTGTGCGTATTTCGGCCAGTTTGATTACTCCGATGGCGGGCTTGCGGTTTACACAATAAAGGTTGCCGCCTCAAAATGTTCGATTGTTTTTCCCAATGCCGTTGTGATGGGATTTTTCTGCAATCTTCTTGTATGTATTGGCGTACTGTGCGCGACTTCGGCAAAGGATACGGCGGGTAAAATCATCGGCGCATACATTCCCGTTGCTTTCTTCGTAATATGCGGATTTGAGCACTGCGTCGCAAACATGTACTATGTCCCAGCGGGACTTTTTGCCATGAATGTACCAAAATACGCACAGTTAGCCGCAGAAGCAGGTATTGACATCAGTATGCTGACCTGGGGTAATTTCTTAGTTCGGAATCTGCTGCCGGTAACCATTGGCAACATTTTGGGCGGAATTGCTATCGCATTTACTATGTGGGCTTCTCACCTGTGCACAGTAAAGCACAAAGCATTTAATACCTTAAAGAATGTGGCGCAACCACATTAGGAGGAATTGTTTATGAAAAAGCCAAATGTAAAAAGACTCGTACTCACAGCGATGCTAATCGCAATTGAAATCGTTTTGACCCGTTTCCTTTCCATCCAGACACCGATTCTACGGATTAGCTTCGGATTTCTGCCAATCACAGTGATTGCGATACTGTATGGTCCGGTCTATGCGGGGATTGGAGCTGCGATCGCTGACCTGATCGGAGTAATGCTTTTCCCCACCGGTGCATTTTTTCCAGGGTTCACGCTTACCGCGTTTTTAACCGGAGTCACATACGGAATCTTTCTTTACAAACGCCCAAAAAATCTGATAAACATCTGTGCTGCGGTGCTGATCGTCACGATGGTTTTACATCTTGCATTAGATACATGGTGGGTTCAACTTCTCACGGGAAAAGGGTACATTGCTCTGCTTCCCGCGCGAATCATTAAAAATTTCATCATGGCTCCGATTCAAGTTTTTTGTATCCGCATGACCGTAAGCGAACGGTTCCGTTTCAAGTTCAGCGGGAGTTCTATGTATGAGCACGCTGGGGATTAAGCGGTTATGAGGTCGCGGTCTTCTCCGGTTCTATCTGCCGCAAGGATATCATTTTCGCCTGCCAACATGCCTGCATAATATACCTGCGGAATACCTGGCACGAAAAATTGTATCGCTCTTGAAGCAATATAAGCGGCATCATCCTCATTTATCAGGCCCTCCAAATCAGGCATGACCGGTATCCCATCGTGACAATCCATGGTAGTAAACTGGTATTCAGGCCGGTTTTGATATAGTTCTGTATTCCGCTTAAAGAACATCGTATCCAGTACCATGTATGGGAGTATAAAGTCATATCCAAAATCCGCGCTCGGCCATACTGTATTTAATATCTTTGCTAAGAAATCTTTTGTCTCTTTAATAAGTAAAAAGTGCCAAGGCAAATGTAAAATGGATTTCATATCTTGCCTTGGCACTTCATTCAATTTCTGATATCCTAACTTAATCATTTATTCTTTCATTATAATATTTGATAGCCTGATCCATAGCTTTGTCCTTATTTTTGATAAAGATTTCCGATCCGCAATCAAATATTATCTTCCCGCTAAAACGCTCTCTTCCTATTACGGCAACATCCGCGCCAAAAATTACAAAGTCCGCATCTTTAATATCTTTAGATGAAAGCTTGTTTTCTATTCCTATAGAACCCTGTGTTTCCACTTTCACCTGATGCCCAAGTTTTTTCGCGGATTTCTCAATGGCAGCGGCCGCCATATAGGTATGGGCTATTCCTGTGGAACAGGATGTCACAGCGATAATTTTCATTCAAATGCCTCCTCATCTTCCGGTGAATAATCTTTTTTCAGTAAGTTTGCCATTAAGGCGGTCACTATAGAACCTGCCGCAATTGCTATGATAAATCCTATTTTATTTCCCGAAACCGGAAGAACGATAGGCCCTCCGTGAGGTGCATAGCATGTGACGCCGAGCATCATGGCTATAACCGACCCTACGGCTCCGCCGACACATATGGACGGGATTACTCTTAAGGGATCTTTTGCCGCAAACGGGATGGCTCCCTCTGAAATACCTATCATCCCCATAGCTATAGCCGCTTTTCCGGCCTCCCTGTCGTCATCACTATATTTTTTCTTATTTAAAAGCGTTGCCAGTCCCATGCCAAGGGGAGGCGTACAAATAGCTACCGCAATCGGTCCGCCCAAAGAGTAATTGCCCGAGGCATAGAAAGACCAGGCAAACAGACATGCGACAACATTTACCGGTCCGCCCATATCAAAAGCTGTCATAACCCCAAGTATTATAGCAAGGACTATTGCGTTTCCTGTGCTCATGCCATTTAACCAGTTTGTTAAAAATGTCAGCAGCACACCAACCGGAGGCGATACTACATAATACATTATTAATGCAACCGACCCTCCGCCAAGGAGAGGTATTATAAAGATTGGTATAAGGGGTTTTATGGCACTCGGAAATGATATCTTTTTTAAACCCATTACGATATATCCCGCTATAATGCCGGCGAGTATGCCACCCAGAAATCCCGAGCCGGTTTCAAGCGCTATAGCGCCACCTACCATTCCGGGACAAAGAGCCGCCCTGTCTGCCATGGCATAAGCGATAAAACCCGCTAGTATGGGCGTGAGATAGCCAAATGAAGTACCTCCTATAGTTTCGAGAGCCTGAAGGAAGGGGTTTGTTATTTCGACACCTACATCAGCCTGTACCCCGCTGAAAGCAATGGCAATAGCTATAAAAATACCGCCAAGCACCACAAATGGGATCATATATCCGACGCCTGTCATCACTGCCGACCGAATTCTCTTAATCTCGTTATTCATATAAATCCTCCTCTCGTATATTAACAAAGTCAAAAGCCTGTGCTGCAGTTAAATCCTTGTTCATTAAAAAACTAATTGCCTTGTCATCTACAAGCTTCCTGCAAAGAAAAGAGATTATCCGCAGATGTATATTATCTTTATTTTCCTCTGGTATGCCTATCATGAAAACTAAATCTGTGCTTTCACCTTCTTCATCCCAGTTGATCGTATTTTTCAACTTGGCAAACATGACAAAGGGTAAAACAACGGATTTTGATTTTCCATGAGGTATTGCGATATTGTTGCCGCAATAAGAAGAAGATATGCCCTCTCTTTCAAAAACCGACTTTAGAAATTCCTCCTCATCGGTTATGCTTCCATTTTGAAAAGCCAGCGCTGATAACTTATGTATTATTTCATCCTTTGTTTTGGCATCCAAACCTATTAAAACTGAGTTTTCCGAAATGATCACATCCTTTACCCTCCCTGCTATTTCTCTACAAAGTTTAAAACGCCCGGCTTATATCCTCTTGCTTCAGCAATGCTGTTAATCAGGAGCTCAAATGGAATAATCTCAATAAGAGGCATAACCTCTTCTCTTATAAAGGGCAATGGAATATTTACGTAGTTACACAGATCTGTAGCATAAACCCTGTCAGAAAAATGAATCACCGTCCCTCCTGATTGTAACGCCATGTCAATAATTTTTTCCGCTTTGTCTCTTGTGCAGTAATTACTGTCAAATAGAAAATAACCAATTCCTGCTGACATCATTTCCACAGGTCCATGCAAAAATTGTCCCACAGTGTATCTGGAGCCAAATATCTTGGCAACCTCGCCTGAAACCAGTTCCGCGTGAGTGGCCGTAAAATAGGAATAGCCTGAACCAATGAAAAAAAGATTATTGATACCTTTTAAAACCTCGCAAGCCCTGTTTAAATTCCTGGTGCCGGACAACAGTTCCTCCATTTTTTTGCAAACAATATTTAGTATGTCATTAAGGCTGTTTGAATTTAACCCCGCAATAGCGTAACACACCATAAGCAGCGCAGCCAAAGTGTTTGTATAAGTCTTTGATGATGTGAAATTTTCCTCTCCCGCTCTGATATCAATAAAATAATCTGCATATTCGGCCAGTTCTCTTTCGGAATGGTTGCTTATTACCACAGTCGGTATTGATTTTTTAACAAGCCGGGCCAATTCCAATACTTCAGAACTTTTACCGGTTTGAGATACTAATACCAATAAATTTTTTCCATTTGCAAGAACCTCATTATCGTTTCTCGCCAACTCCCCGCTTTCAAATGCATGAGCCGTAAATCCGCATTTACGTAAAAACTGTGCCCCTGTCATAGCCGCAAAATAGGAACTTCCCATCCCCGAAAAAATCACATGCTCATATTCCTGACTTTCAATATATTTTATAAGCTCCTCAACTTTTGCCCTTTTGAAATACAAATCCATAAAATCTCTCAAAGCTCCGGGCTGCTGCCTGATTTCATCAATAAATTCCATTATCAATTCCTCCCTCTCTTGGTCAAAATCATGTTGGCTTATTTATATGAACGACCTTCCAAAGCAATATTTGTGTTCTCTATATATTGGGAATTAAGGTCAAAATCCTGTAACACAACGCCTAAATAGAGCATATCAATCAGAGAAAGCTGCAAAATTCTTGAAATCATTGTCTCGCTCTCAAATCCGGTTTCATAACAAGCGGTAAGAAGTTTAATATCAGAATACTTGGTAATCAGCGAGGCATTGTGGTTGGTTAAACACATTACGGTTGCGTTTCTGGATTTTGCAAGTTTTGCCATTTCAATCGTATCTTTAGTTTTACCGGAATGGGAAACAGCTAAAACCAAGTCGCCCGGCTGTGCATTGGATAAAGCGATAAGCTGCATATGTGTATCGTTATTATGAAAACAGCTTATGCCAAGCTTTACAAATTTAGAGAAAGCATCGTAGGCTGTTGAAGCGGATGTTCCAACGCCTACAAAATAGAACCTGTTGCATCTTGTAACCGCATCCACCGCCTTAACCAGTTCGTCTTTATCAAGTATTTTAAGCGTATCTTCGATAGCCTTCACGAGATGCGCCCCTATTTTCGCCGGAAGGTCCTCTACTTTATCATTAGGAGATATTTCAATATCAAATTGTTTGTTTTGTCCGACGTGATCTTTTTCGCCAAGGCTTTTAGCCATCATAAGCTTCATCTCACTGTAACCGCTGTAACCAAGGTGTTTGCAAAAGCGCATAATGGTAGCCTCGCTGACACCCGAAACTTTCGCAAACGTTAAAAGCTTGTATTCGAGAATCTTAGAGGGGTTTTCGAGTACATAGTCAGCCACAGTCTTTTCAGAAGGATTCAGACTGTCATATATGCTGCGTATTTTAATTTCAAAAGAGATATCATTGTTTATAATCATCTTAACCTCCTAAATATGTATAGAATTATAATAATGTTTTTTTACTTCATTGTCAATATATTTTAAGAAATTTTACTACATTTAATATTCGCCGCCCTATTTCATTGACCACTTCGCGTTTCTGCAATATAATATATTCATGTAAATTATCACTACCATAGAATGAATGGAGATGACCATATGAGATTTACCATTATTGGATCAGGCGGATGCGTATGTACTCCAAAGCCGTTATGTCAATGTAAAGTTTGTGTGCAGGCAAGAAAGAAAGGCTATCCATATGCCCGGTGTGGCTGCAGCTTGTTTTTAGAAGATATCTCTTTACTTGTTGACACACCGGAAGATATTGCGATTGCACTTAATAATGCTGATATCAGATCAATCAATACCATTATATACAGTCATTGGGACCCGGATCACACGCTTGGTATGAGAATTATGGAGCAATTGCGGCTCGAATGGTTAGATTACTACGAAAACATTAAGCCCGATAATCCCATTGTTGTTTACGCAGATACAAACGTTCTGCAAGATTTAAATGGAATACGAAGCAAATATGGTTCCATAATGGATTACTATGAATGCATGGGATTAATCAAAAGGCAAGCTGTAGAGAAATCAATAAAGATCGAAAATATAAAAATATCTTTTTTAGCCGTTCCCCAAAACAAAGCCGTTTCCATTTTCGTCTTTGAGTCCAATGGCCAAAAGCTTATTTATGCTCCTTGTGATTGTATTCCATTTCCCGATGATGAGTTGCTATATAATGCGGACATTCTTGTTATAGGGAATACTTTTATTGGAGAGGTATTAAAAAATGGAAAGGTAATTACGGATGAGCACCCGTTGCGGAAAGAACTGCATAGCTTTGAGGATGTTCTTCGAATCAAGGAAAAACTTAACATAAACCGTGTCGTTATCACACATATAGAGGAAGATTGGGGCAAAACCTATGACGATTATATTGCTCTCGAACGAAAATACCAAGATATCCAATTTGCTTTTGATGGTTTGAAAATATATTTGTAACCCCCTGCAAGTTGGTAACAACCTTGATCAGGATACATCAGAATGCACTTTCCGATATTGCCGCGGAGTACATCCGTATTTCTTCTCAAAGGAACGGATAAAATATCCAATGTTATTAAATCCCACCTCAAAAGCTATCGTCAAAACTTGCTTATTTGTATTAATCAACTCATCAGCCGCCTTTGATAACCGCAGGTTTATCAAGTATTCCATAGGGGAGTAAGATGTCATTTGCTTGAATAATTTGCCAAAGTGCCCCATACTCATATTTGCCATCAAAGCAAGCTGTGGCAACGTTATCTGATCCGGAAAACATTCTGTCATAAATGTTATTGATTTTTTAATACTTTGTGGTGCACTGAATAATCCCTGGGTAGTAAGGGATTTTTTGGTCATGTCCAATAAAGACATTGTATGTGCCAGCAATTCATACAAATAAGCTTTCGTTAAAATTTCATAGCAATGGGACCTTTCCGTTATACTCGTATATAATTTATCAAAAATCGTATAACCATTATGAACCATTTCTTTTTGAAGCGGTATGTCATAATACAAAAAAGCATCGGTACTTATTTGATTTTTGCTTAATGGCATAAGATATTTTTCCTGGACAATATCATTTGACACTCCGTAAAGTATGGATAATGAGAATACGATGCTCCTGTACCGACAGAAAGAATCCTTATATGTTTCAGCCATATGCAGACTATTGCCGGGAATTAATATAACGTCATGACTTTCAAACAATCGCTTCTTCCCATTAATTGATAACAAAGCCTGCCCTTCATAAATGGCAATAAATTCCCATTGCTCATGCCAATGGCATTCCAGAAGTAATCCATCTTCATCTGCTTCCTCCCATTCATATATGGCAACCGGAAAACCGCTATCTCCATGTATCCTCACTTCACGCATTGTCTTATCAACCATACGCTTGCCTTCCTTTGATATATTTGCTTTGTTGATTTATGCTGGTAATATTATACAATAAATATTGTAATAGTGCAATAATCAACGCTCAATAATGTAAGTATCTCAAGACAGTTCATTATATAATACAGACATGACAGCAAAAAAATCCCGATTGTTTTTGTATGATTTGTCACTAATATTTTATATGATAGGTGGAATTGATTGAAATTTACCAATGGATATTGGCTTTACAGGGATAATGTGACATGCCATGGTGCAACAACTGCAATAGAGACCGCCATTGAACGAAATCGTGTAATTATGTATATTTCTCCGACAAAAATACATCTGGCGGATCCTTACTAAATGCAAAAAGACTGGGGGTGAAAAACATTTGAAAAAAATCAGATTGTAAATTTAATTATTAAAGCAATACTGCACTAGAAAAATTTGATTGGAGGGTTTAGGAAATGAAAAAAACTTGTAAATTAGTAACTGTTTTATTGACAGTCTTTATGCTGTTGAGCCTGCTTTCCGGATGCGGAAGTAAGGCATCACCAACCGACACACCGCAGGAATCTTCGTTAACGGAGGATACGGCATCCACTGATTCATTGGAAGGGACAGGTCTGTCCGACGAACCCGTAACGCTAAGCTTCATCCGCGCCGGTACGGATGGGCTCGCAGAGGCGGCATACGCCGAACTGATTGCAGCCTATACGGCAGAGCACCCAAACGTAACGATCGAATATCAGCAGTTTAATTTTGGTTCAGAACTGGAAACCAAGTTGAATACCCTTTATGCCAGCGGAAGTGCGCCGGACATCGTACGCGCACCAATCAGCACAATAGCACAGCGCGCCAGTTTAGGGCAGTATGCACCTTTGGATGACTATATAAACAGCTGGGAAGAAAAGGACAATATCATCCAAACCGCCTATGACGTAGCAAGTTACAAAGATCACTGTTATGGCATAGCCATTAATATTGAGGCCAGCTTTCTGTACTACCGCAAAGACCACTTTATCGAGGCGGGCCTGGATCCTGACAAGCCACCCACAACATGGGAGGAGCTATATGAATATGCCGAAAAACTGACTGTGCATGAAGGAAACAGCGTCGTCCGCGCCGGATTCTCCATCCCGGTCGCATGGGGTCATACCGTGTTTATCCCATTCGCACGTCAAAATGGGGCTACGCTGGTAGATGTGGAAAACAACATACCGGTATTCAATGACGGAGCCACAGCGGAAGCCCTTAATTACCTGGCTTCCTACAGCGCAAACAATCTACTTATCCCATATACCATCAACCAGGATCAAAACCCATTTGAGCTGGGTAAGGCATCCATGATGCTCGGCTCATTATCAAACTATAAAACGATTATTGCAAGCGGCGTGGATTGGGCTGATCAGTTAATGTTCGCACCACTGGTAAGTGGACGTGAAACCGAAAGCTGCTTTGGCGGCTGCCAGATTATGTTCATGAGTGAAGAGAGCAAGCATAAAGATTGGGCCTGGGATTTTATGCAGTACCTGTTCACCAATGAATCTGTCTGGAAGCTGGTAACGGACGCCGGGGCAACACCGGTGAAAAATGATCTGTCGGGGCAGTTCATTGAAGCCTATCCAAACATTGGTCCCGCCTATCTGGAAGCATTGAGCTACTGTGAAGGAATGCCAAAGGTAAAATGGTCCGCCTTGTTTGAAAAATACCTGAATATGGCTTATGAAGAAGCAATGTATGGAACAAAGGACGCACAAACCGCCTTGAATGATGCGATGGAACTGTTAGAATCAGAGTTAGGAGAATAAGCCACTAGCAAGGAGATGGTTTTTATGGTATTGCCTAAGAAGAAAAAAGCCCACACCGGCCATGAGCCGGTCGGATATTTGTTTATTGCACCCTTTTACCTGTTTTTTCTGGTCATTATCCTGCTGCCAATTGTAATTGCGATTTTTAACAGCTTCACAAATTATGACCTGTATAGAAGCAGCGATTTTATCGGACTCAGTAACTACAAGACATTATTAAAGGATCCGCTTTTCAAAAAAGCCCTGGTTAATACTCTGGTCTATTCTGTATTATATATTATTCCCAGTATGACACTGGGTTTGCTTCTTGCGCTGCTGGTGTCAGGAGAAAGCCGGAGATATCAGGTATTTCGCACCGGGTTTTACATGCCATACATTATTTCAATGGTATGTGCCTCAACCATCTGGCTATGGATGTTCGATCCCGCTGCGGGATTTTTCAATCAGATTTTGACCTCTATGGGGCTTGAAGCAAGCACATGGCTGAAAAACCCGGCGCTTGCAATGCCCTGTGTCGTGATTGTCAGCCTGTGGAAGAATCTTGGTTACTGTATGCTCATTAATTTGTCAGGTATCAAAGGGATTCCGGCATATCTCTATGAGGCCGCCGAAATTGACGGTGCAGATGCGTTTCAGAAGTTCAGGAGCATTACCCTGCCCATGCTGCAGCCTACCACCTTCTTCCTGTTTATCACCACCTGCATATCTTCCTTTAACGTGTTTGAACAGGTAAATGTCTTGACCGGAGGAGGACCGATGAACAAAACCACAACTATCGTCCATCAGATTTACATCCGCGGGTTCACCGAATTTAAAATGGGATATGCTTCCACAATATCGGTGGTACTTATGTTCATCGTTTCCATAATCACAATAATAAATTTCCGTTTTGGCAACCAGGGTCAGGATACGGATATGGGATAGGAGGAGTATGGTTTGAGTACAAAAACGATAAAAAAGATACGCAGAATTATCACACTGCTTTTTATCTCTGGTCTGTTATTTTTGGTTCTGATGCCTTTTTTTCTGATGATTCTGACTTCATTGAAATCGCTGCCGGAGATTCTTTCGCCAAGATTCAGAATACTTCCTGAAAAATGGCTGTTTTCCAATTATGTGCAGGCAATGAAGCGTGGGGACTGGCCGCGATATCTGCTTAACTCCCTTTTTGTTACCTGCACAACCGTTTTTATCAGTTTAATCATAAATTCACTGGCGGGATATGGCTTTGCGCGCATTTCCTTTAAGGGCCGAGACACGTTGTTTTTTCTCGCCTTGATCGGCATGATGGCACCATCACAAGTTACCATGATCCCTGTGTTTATCATCCTTAAAAACTTTCCGCTTCTGGGCGGTAATAATCTGTTTGGCGCAGGCGGAACCGGATTAATCAACACTTACGCCGGCTTGATCTTGCCGTATATCGCCGGACCATTCGGTGTGTTTCTTTGCCGCCAGTTTTACCTGAATTTCCCTATGTCGATGGACGATGCCGCCAGAATTGACGGCTGTTCCCGGATTACTGCCTACTTTCGTATCTACCTGCCGCTTAGCAAGCCAATCCTGGCTACACTGGCTGTGCTCAAGGCAACACAGACCTGGAACGATTATATGTGGCCGTTGATCATGATTAACAAAGAATCCATGATGACCGCTCAGGTGGCGGTCGTGACGAAGTTTACCTCGGAGGTATCCGTCCAATGGCAGCTTTTGATGGCGGCAACTGCAATCATTATCCTTCCGCTGTTTATCCTGTTTCTGTTCACACAAAAATACTTTGTGGAAGGAATTGTTACAACAGGAATAAAAGGATAGTACATTTTGGAGGTTTGGTGATGAAAAGACCGAATATTATTTTGATTAACTGCGATGATTTGGGGTATGGAGACCTGGGATGCTATGGTTCGCAATTGAACCATACCCCGGCCATTGACAAAATAGCTGAAAAAGGGATGCGTTTAACGAACTTTTACATGGCATCACCGGTATGTTCCCCATCCAGAGGCGGTATGCTTACAGGCTGTTACCCGCCCCGGATTGGCTTTGGAGATTTTGAAGGAGAATGGGTTTTGTTCCCAGGCCAGGGAGTGGGGTTAAACCCTGATGAGATAACGATAGCTGCCATGTTACGGGAAAATGGTTATCGTACAAAGCTTGTCGGCAAGTGGCACTGTGGCGACCAACCGGAATTTTTGCCCACCCGTCATGGCTTTGAGGAATACTATGGACTGCCATACAGCAACGATATGGGGCGGCAGGCAACTCGGGAGGAAAATCCACCGCTGCCGCTGCTGCACAATGAAACGGTCATACAGCAGCAACCTGATCAGCGTTCTCTGACGGAACGGTATGTGGAGCAATGTACCAGCTTTATCCACAATCACCGCGAGGAGCCGTTCTTTTTGTACCTTGCCCACATGCATGTCCATCTGCCGCTGTACGCTCCGGAGCGCTTTACGAAGCAATCGAACAATGGGGATTATGGTGCTTGTGTAGAATGCATAGACTGGTCCACGAACTGTATTCTTCATCAATTGGAGAAGGATGGGCTTACGGAGAACACATTGGTCGTGTTCACATCAGATAACGGCAGCCGCGGCGACCGCGGCGGGAGCAACTATCCTTTACGAGGACGCAAGGGCACGGTATGGGAAGGCGGGCAGAGGGTTCCTTGCATTCTTTATTGGCCCAGCCATATCCCCGCCGGAACAGTAAACAACCATATTCTTTCCGCAATTGATTTCCTTCCTACGATTGCCCGACTGTGCGGCATAGAACCCAGACCAGACATCACGATCGACGGAATTGATTTTAGTGCTCTGATCACAGACCCAAAAACACCGCCGGTGCGAGAAGTATTCTTCTACTACCGCATGAATGACTTAGAGGCCGTGCGAGAAGGCGACTGGAAACTCCATGTAAGCAGTGAGGGGAAACCGGTGCAGCTCCTTTACAATTTGCGGGAGGATATCGGGGAAGAAAACAACCGCTATGAGCAGGAACCGAATATTGTGTTCCGGCTGAAAGCTCTTCTGGAGCAATGCCGGGAGGATTTGGGAGATGCCGCCACTGGCGTTATCGGTTCGGGAAACCGGCCAATCGGCAGGGTATCCAATCCGAAACCACTGACAGAATATGATGAAAGTCATCCTTACATCGTTGCCATGTACGACAGCAAGGATGTAGGATAGCAGGTAAAAGAAAGACCAGGAGGTCAGAACATGAAAGCAATTATGGTTATGTTTGATTCCTTACGCCGTGATTTGCTGGCTCCATATGGCTGTGATTGGACAATCACACCCAATTTTCAACGGCTCGCAGCAAAGTCTGCATGCTTTGACAACAATTATGTGGGCAGCATGCCATGTATGCCGGCTCGTCGTGAGCTGCATACGGGCCGCTATAACTTCCTCCACCGGAGCTGGGGACCGCTGGAACCCTTTGACGATTCCATGCCGGAGATACTGAAACGAAACGGAATCCATTCACATTTGGTTTCTGATCACAAGCATTATTGGGCCGACGGCGGTTCCACTTACCATACAAGATATTCTACCTGGGAGGCGGTGCGTGGACAACAGGGGGATCCGTGGAAATGCAATATTTCACTCAGGCAGCCTGTAGAAATGGAATATGTGATGCCTGCTTCTCTGGGTGCGAACAGTGAAGCAAGGATACAGGACATCATTAACCGCACTTGCACCGATACGGAAGAAACCATGCCGCAGGCAATTACTTTCCGGTCAGGACTTGAGTTTATTGAGACTAACAGGAATGCGGATGATTGGTTTTTACAGATAGAAACCTTTGATCCACACGAGCCATTTTATTGTATGCCGGAATATAAGGAACTGTATCCACATAAGTATGACGGAAAACCGGCTGATTGGCCACCCTACTATTTTGTACAAGAGGATCCGGACATAGTAAGTCATGTGCGTTATGAGTACGCATCCTTGCTCAGTATGTGCGATTGTTATTTAGGTAAGGTATTAGACAAGATGGATGAGTACAATCTATGGGCGGATACCATGTTGATTGTCAATACAGACCATGGCTTTCTTTTGGGTGAGCATGAGTGGTGGAGCAAGAGTGTTATGCCTGTTTACAATGAAATTGCACACACACCCTTATTCATCTATGATCCCCGATGCAACATACAGGGCGAAAGGCGGATATCTCTTACGCAGACCATAGATTTACCCGCCACTTTGTTAGAGTTCTTTAAACTTCCCATTCCTGCCGATATGCAGGGCAAGCCACTGCGACAGACTATCGCGGAGGATACACCAGTGCGTGATTATGCTCTTTTTGGTTATCACAACGGACAGGCAAATATCACGGACGGTGAATATCTCTACATGCGTTCTCCGGCCTGTGCAGATGGCGGACCGTTGTATGAATACACTTTGATGCCAACCCATATGCGCGGCTTCTTTTCCGCAGACGAGCTTGCCGAGGCAAGACTTGCCAAACCGTTTTCATTCACAAAAGGAATGCCTGTTTTAAAGACCCCGGCAAAACCGGATTGGAATGCTCCTGTCCATTTTGGCAGCAAGCTGTTCTATTTGCCGGATGATCCCGGCCAGGAGTGTGAACTTAAGGAGGCGGAGGCGGAATGCAAAATGGCTAATCTACTGGTAAGAGCGATGAAAGAAAATGACGCACCAGCAGAGCAGTATAAACGACTGGATCTGAATTTTTCCGAAAAAATAACGGTTAGTGATATTCAGGATTCTTATAAAAAAGGGGGAAAGGTAACACCCCCAAAAATCCTGATGGATCGTGTATGGAGCCGACCGGCAGCTGCTATGCTGTGTGTCCTGTATGACATCACATGCCCGAATGAGTTGGTTATGGAGCAGTTCCCGGGATATATTGGCGATAAATCCCCGATTGAGGCAAAAGACGTGATGAACTTCATCCGTGATACCTTTGATGAAGATAAAGATTTTCTGCTGTATGTCGTGGGGTTGGCTTCCAGAACAACGTAAAGGGCTGCAGGTAACCTTTATCAACTTAAATCCATGATGTAAGGAGGAAATAATGCCAGAAAACAGTATCTGACATTATCAACAACACATGAATATTGTATACATACATACCCATGACAGTGGCCGCTGTCTGGAGCCTTACGGCTATGCGGTTCCTACACCAAACCTGATGAAGCTTGCGGAGCAATCCACCTTATTCCGGCACTGCTACTGCGCCGGACCGACCTGTTCCCCCAGCCGGGCGGCGCTCCTGACCGGGACATGGCCTCATGTAAACGGAATGACGGGACTTGCCCATTTCGGCGGCTTTGCCCTCAAGGATCCCAACATGCATCTTGCCCGATATCTTCGTACACAGGGTTATGAAACCGTTCTCTGCGGGATCCAGCATGAGGCTGCAGATTCCAATGACATCGGCTACAACCGGATTTTGCAGGACACCTGGGGAACGGATATGGCTATCCCGGATATAGAGAGAACCGACGAACAGGCCGCCGCTTTAGCGGCTGAATACCTGTGCAAAAGAAAAGGTCAGGACAGCTTCTTTTTCCTTTCCGTGGGATTTTTCTGCACCCACAGGGACTTCTCTGCCGATGACAGTTGGGGCATCCAGGGCGAAAAGGTGCGGCAGGAGTATATCCTTCCTCCGTTTACGCTCTATGACTGCCAGGAAAACCGCGAAGATATGGCAGGCTATATCCGCAGCGCCGCCGTTGCTGATCGCTGCGTAGGGATTGTGCTGGACGCAATCAAGGAGGCCGGACTGGAGAATAATACCCTAATCATCTTCACCACCGATCACGGGATTGCCTTTCCACATATGAAATGCAGTCTGTATGACTCCGGTATCGGCGTGGCACTGATGGTCAGGTACCCCGGCAACCCAACTGCCGGAACTGCTGCTGACGCTCTCGTCTCCCACATTGACCTGTTTCCGACGCTATGCGATCTCTGCGGATTAGAAAAACCGGGCTGGCTGCAGGGGGCATCACTAACCGACATCTTGCATGGTAAAACCGACAAGGTGAATGAACAGGTATACTCGGAAGTGACCTACCACGCTTCCTACGAACCGATGCGCTGTATCCGCACCAAACGCTACAAGCTGATTCGGAGATATGATTATCACTTGGGGATTGTTCCGGCGAATATAGATCAAGGTCCTGGTAAGAATTTTCTGATAGACAACGGAATCATGCACCGTCCTGTGGCCCGGGAAATGCTATTTGACCTATATCTTGATCCTATGGAACGGGAAAACCTTGTAGGTGACAGCGCATACCTTGAGATTTACAACGATCTGTCCGGCAGGATGTCAAAATGGATGGAGGATACAAATGATCCCTTAACCAGTGTGCTTCACCGTGTCCCAGCGCCACCGGATGCCATGGTTTTTAAGCTGGAGGATAAGGGAGAATATGAATAGGAGGAAATCAATTATGCTTTACGCAAAAGAAAAGAAGCTTTTTTACACATATGATACGGAATTGCTGGTGATTGAGGCATGGGGCCAGGACTCGCTGCGGACTCGTTCGGGGAAATGCAATAAACCGGCCGAGGAAAACTGGGCCCTGATTGAGCCGGAGGAAAATCCGGAAGCAAGGGTTGAGGTATACAATGATTATGCAACGATTCAAAATGGGAAAATTATTGCTGTTGTCAGCGGCAGCGGCAAACTGACTTTTAGGAACCAGAACGGTAAAATTTTGCTGGAGGAATATGTCCGCAACCGCCGCCAGTTTCAGCAAATCCCCAACGCAAACGAAAAAGGCTTTGCTTCAGCGCTTGATATTGAATCACGGGAGTTTACATCCATTATGGGAACAGAAAACTACACATTACATGTTCGGTTCGAATCCGACCCAGAGGAAAAACTATACGGCATGGGACAATACCAACAACCCTTCTTAAATCTCAAGGGCTGCGAACTGGAGCTTGCCCAGCGAAATTCCCAAGCCAGCGTTCCCTTTATGGTGTCAAACCTCGGTTATGGCTTCTTGTGGCATAATCCTGGTATTGGCAGGGTAAACTTCGCCAAAAACTTAACAACCTGGACGGCGGTATCAACAGCATGTATGGATTACTGGATTACCGCCGGGGATTGCCCAAAAGATATCCTGACCAATTACGTTAACGCCACCGGTCACGTTCCTGTGATGCCGGATTGGGCGACAGGCTTCTGGCAGTGTAAGCTCCGTTATCAGACACAAGAAGAACTTCTTGGTGTAGCAAGAGAATATCGGAAGAGAGGCATCCCTTTATCCGTTATTGTGATTGACTTTTTCCATTGGACGATGCAAGGTGAGTGGAAATTTGACCCGGAATATTGGCCCGACCCAAAAGCGATGGTGGACGAGTTAAAGGATATGGGCATTGAATTGATGGTATCCATCTGGCCAACGGTAGACCGCAACTGTAGTAATTATGAGGAAATGCTGGAAAAAGGGTACCTGATTCGTGCTGACCGCGGCCACCGCATCACAATGACATTATTCGGTAACACCATCCACTTTGATGCAACCAATCCCGGTGCCAGGGAATACGTGTGGAACAAAGCAAAGAAAAACTATTACGATTACGGTATTCGTACCTTCTGGCTTGATGAGGCCGAACCGGAATATAACTACTATGATTTTGATCTTTACCGATACCATTTAGGACCGGATGTTCAGATCGGCAATATCTATCCACAAATGTATGCCAGAGCCTTCTATGACGGTATGGCTGCGCAAGGACAGGAACCGGTCCTGAATCTATTGCGGTGTGCCTGGGCGGGCAGCCAGCGGTATGGCGCTCTGGTATGGAGCGGTGACATCGATTCCAGTTTTGTAAGCTTACAAAACCAGTTCGCAGCAGGCCTTAATATGGGGATGGCAGGCATCTCTTGGTGGACGACCGACATCGGGGGCTTCCACGGCGGCAACCCAAATGACGAAGGCTTCCGCGAATGTTTCATCCGCTGGTTCCAGTACGGAGCCTTTTGCCCCGTCATGCGGCTGCATGGCGACCGGGAACCACATTCTGCACCGCTGAGTGACAAAGGCGGGGGAATCTGCGGATCTGGCGCAGATAACGAGATCTGGAGCTACGGCGAAGAGGTCTATGAAATCTGTAAACGGTATATTGGAATCCGGGAACGGCTGCGTCCTTATATTAATAGTCTGATGCAGGAGGCGTCGAAAAACGGAACGCCGCCTATGCGCCCGATGTTCTTCGATTTCCCCGATGATCCGGCCTCATGGTGCTGCGAGGATCAGTATATGTTCGGACCGCAGATGCTTGTAGCGCCCATCCTTCATGCAGGACTTCGCAGCCGTCAGGTATACCTGCCATCAGGAACCCGCTGGAAAAATGTTTGGACAGGTGAAGTTTTTGATGGCGGGATATCCGTCCGGACAGAAGCACCGATGGAGCAAATTCCCCTGTTTATCCTGGAAGATTCCGCTTTGAGCGTGTTGGGATGAAATATGCCAATAATATCAATATCAATTGTACTTCGGGCCAAATTGGCCCGAAGTACAATAATTTATCCAAATCTAAATGTTCTGAATGTTCCAAATATCCACCAAAAATTTTCATACAACAGGCTAGAAAACTTTATATTTTAGTGTTATAATCCTAACAAGTGTTCATCTGGCCAACTACGCAATCAAGTCTGTTGTGAGGCCATATTTTTTCAAATCATACTGGGGGATAAGATCATGAGAAAACTAGGTTGTTCGCTGCTTGCACTGGTAATTCTTTTGCTTTTTGGCTGCTCGCCTGTCCGTTCACAAAATAATTCACCAAACAAATATCAGACATATAAGGATATTCCCGGAGTAACGCAGGAGGATATCGACGCGATAGAACATCTGCTGACGAAAAAGCCCCGCCTCGTTTACGGTGTCTGCGCATCAACGGAAGCTTTTTTGCGTGAGGACGGATCAGTCGGAGGCTTTGCCAAACTGTTCGGCAACCGCCTGACCGGGCTGTTCGGTTTTGAGTTTGATTATTATCCTTGCAGTTGGGAAGAGATGAACGAAAAGATAGTGGCGAAGGAAATCGACCTGGTGAGCGATTTTACCGCCACCCCCGAACGACTGCAAAAATTCCTGATGACGGATGCCATCATTCAAAGAACCGTCAAAGTGTTTACCGATATGAACGCGGACAGCCTAAGCGTTACGGCAAAAACACACCCCATAAGATGCGCTTTTATGGAAGGCAGCACCACCTATCTGCTTGTCGCGGATTCGTGGAATATGCCCTTTGAACCTGTCTTCATCGCTGACCAGTCCGTGGTACCGGATATGTTTTTAAACGGCGAAATAGACGCTTTTATAGAAGAAGGCACGTTGGAAGCCGCATTTGACGCATACGACTTCATCCAGACGGATGAGTATTATCCGCTGACCTATTCGCCTATATCTCTGACCACCGGCAACCCGGAGATGGCTCCGGTCATCAACGTTATGCAGAAATATTTGAAAGACGGCGGCTATTATGAGCTTACCGAGTTGTATAATCAAGGATATGAAGATTATTTAAGGAATAAACTCTCAAAACAGCTTACCGAGGAAGAAAAAGAATACATACGAAAGCATGTTGAGGCGGGAACCGCAGTACTGCTGGCCTGTGAAGTCGATAATTATCCGACAAGCTTTTATAACGCGAAGGAGCGGGAATTTCAGGGAATGGCCCTTGACACGCTGGAGCAGATTTCCCATTTGACGGGTTTGACTTTCAAGGTCGGAAACGAACCGGACGCACTGTGGACGGAGCTTGTGAGAGGGCTTGAAAGCGGCAAATATTCCATGATATCCGAGCTGCTTCGAAGCAGTCAGAGAGAAGGCCGGTATTTATGGTCAGACCGTCCATATTGCACCAACAACTATGCCTTGCTTTCAAGCGCGGATTATCCCGACCTGGACATTAATCAGATCTTATTCGCTAAGGTTGGCCTGATGGAAGGCGCGGCACATACGGATGTTTTCCTCGAATGGTTTCCCGACAGCGCGGGTACGGCAAAGTATTATGTGAGCAATGACGATGCTTTCGCGGCGCTTGTAAAAGGTGAAATCGACTTGATGATGGCAAGTCAGAATATGCTGCTGAACCTGACAAATTATCAGGAAAAACCAGGATTTAAAGCAAATATCGTTTTCAATTATTCATCGGATTCCTTTTACGGTTTTAATAAAGACGAGGAACTACTGTGCTCTATCGTGAATAAGGCAATGCGTTACGCGAACTCCGAAGAAATTTCCGCCCGCTGGCAGCGAAGGGTTTTCGATTATGAGAGCAAAATGCTGAAAGATGTATTTCCGTTCGCAGTTATATTTGTTGCGTTGTTGGTTGCGGCACTTTTTGTGGTTTTCATTTTATTCATAAAGAACCGTCAGATGAACAAGAATCTTGAAAAGCTTGTTGCGAATCGCACAAAGGAATTGGAGATGCAGACTTTAAGGGCGGAAAATGCGAGCAGGGCGAAAGGCGACTTTCTCTCAAGAATGAGCCATGAGATACGCACTCCGCTGAATGCCATCACCGGCATGGTCGGCATTGCCAGAAATACCACCGACCTGGACAGGATATCATACTGCCTGAACCGGGTGGACAGCGCCTCAAAGCATCTGCTTGGCATTATCAACGATATCCTTGATATGTCCAAAATAGAGGCCGACAAGTTTGAACTTGATTTCCGCGAGTTTGAGTTTGAAAAAATGCTGATGAACGTCGTCAACGTGACAAATTTCCGGGCGGAGGAAAAAAAGCAGAACTTTATTGTTAATCTGGACAGGAATGTACCTGCGTCTATCGTCGGAGACGATTTAAGGCTGTCACAGGTCATTACGAACCTGCTGTCAAACGCGGTCAAATTCACGCCTGAGGGTGGTACCGTTCAGCTGAACATCGATAAGATCAAGGATGTTGAAGATGAGATTTTTCTTCAAATAGAGGTTGCGGATAACGGAATCGGGATTTCCGAGGAGCAGCAAGGCAGGATTTTCAACTCGTTTGAGCAGGCGGACGGCGGTATCGCAAGAAAATATGGCGGCACAGGGCTTGGCCTGGTTATATCAAAGCGTATCGTGGAATTGATGGGCGGCAGGATTTGGGCAGAGTCGGAAGTGGGAAAGGGTTCCAAATTCAAATTTACAATGAAAGCGCGAAGAGGAAGCGAAAAAGCCAAAGTACATTCAGAATTGTCGAAAAAAATAAACAGGGACGATCTTCGCATCCTCGCGGTGGATGATTCTCCTGAATCAGGGATTATTTTACACATGTGATGGGATCTCTGAACCTTTCATGCGATGTGGCCCATGGCGGGCAGGAAGCTCTCGCGATGCTAAAGAGCAGCGGGAATAAACCGTACAATGTGTTTTTCATTGACTGGCAAATGCCCGAAATGGACGGTATTGAGCTGACCAGAAGAATAAAGGAATTAACCGCTGATAATTCGGTCGTATTTTTGATCTCGGTGGCCGAATGGAGCGGCATCGAAAAAGAAGCTCTGGCGGCAGGAGTGAAATCATTTGTTTCCAAACCGCTTTTCCCGTCAACGCTGATCAATGTCATCAATGAATGCCTCGCGCCGGAACCGCGGTGCTCTGATGAAAGCGTACCGGGTTCGGAAAGCGATGGCCGGCGGTCATATGCTAACAGCACAATCCTTATCGCAGAGGATGTTGAAATCAACAGGGAAATCATGTCGGCCGTTCTGGAGGATACGGGTATCGCCATTGATTATGCCGAAAACGGACAAATCGCAGTGTCGATGTTCCGTGAGCATCCTGATAAGTACAACTTGATTTTTATGGATATCCATATGCCTGATATGGATGGGTATGAGGCTACACGGACAATACGCTCGCTTAATCTGAAACAGGCGAAGGATATTCCCATCGTCGCCATGACCGCCAATGTGTTCAAGGAGGATATTGAAAATTGTCTTGAAGCCGGAATGAACGACCATATCGGAAAGCCAATCGACCAGGTTAATCTGTTCGCAAAGTTGAATCAGTATTTACCGTTATAAACATCTATGCAAATGATAGCAGAGTAACAAAAAGTGCCAGGACAATGTATCACGTCCTGGCATTTGTTATTGCCTGTTATGCAGGGTAGGCGCTTACTCAAATCCATCCGTAATTTTGTTGAGCAAATCACCAATAAAATTTGATATCTCCGAAACGTCTTCTTTCATTCCCGTGTTAATCCAGTGATTTAAGATCCCGCTGCACCCACTCGCTAAAAAATAATAAAACCATTCCTGTTTTCGCTTATCCATAGGGAATTGGCTTTCAAGAGATGGGTATATCTTATGATCATAACATAATTTCAAAATTCGATTGGGAAATGTACTGTCCCCGTTTTCCGAAGCGATCGTAATACACAGTTCTCCGTCTTCCTTTATTTTGCTGAACATTTCTTTGAACATATCCGTATGGTTTTTATGGGGAAACACCTGTATAAGCTGCTCAAGCTCCACTATCAATTCATCTTCAATCTGTGTTAGCAGGTCGAAGCAATCGGCATAATGCTTGTAAAATGTAGCGCGGTTTATTTCGGCCAGCTCGCAAACCTCTTTAACGGTTATTTTATTGACAGACTGTTTTTTAAGCAGCTTTATAAAGCTATTTTTAATCACCATTTTTGTATATCGCACTCTTGCGTCGGAAATCATTCAAACCTACCTCCCTCATACAGAATAAAAACTTTGAAATTAATTCAACAATTTCTATATTACTGTTGAATAACTTCCACAATGCAAAACATTGACGGTTGTTGTTTCTCTAAAAAGCAGTATACTATACACAAGAGAGAAAATCAACACATGCATTTTTTATTTCATAATGTAAACGAACTGACACTTACAGTTGTGTCATCCGAAAGGTGGTGGAAAAGATGGCGATTTTACTGGTACCTGTTGTCATGGTATGTGCTACGGTTGGCACGATTGGTATGATAAAAGTGATAAATCACTTCCATAACAGAAACAAATAAATCAATTCCGTAAGGATGAATGAAGGGAGGAATGACATTGATTACGAATCTTTCGGAAATGGCTGCGGGAATACCCACTTTAGTTCTGGTTCCGCTTATTATGATACTGTCGGCTGTCGGAACCACCGTGATAGTAGGACTTTTGATGGGGTTAATACGCCTTATATTTGGGCAAAAAGCCATAGATTTTATCATGAGTTTACCGCAGCGCCTTAATAATGCGCCAAATGGTTTGAACAATTCCCAAAATGGACAATAACCAAAAAAACAGATACCACGCCTCAAAAGCAGTTTGTGAAATTATCACAAACTGCTTTCGAGGCGCGATATTTTGTTGTATAATGAAACGAAAGACATGAGATTGGAGAATCATCGTGAGTGTTAAAATTAGAAGTTACACAGATAAACCTGGATATACAGATGATTTTATGAAAGTATGTGAATTTTTGCTTCGGATAAATAATGACAAGGTCATCACTCCAAACTATCTTTGGGCAAGGTGGGTATGGCAATTCGGGCCGTATATGAGCATGGAAAATCTATCGCATATTGGTATTGCGGAAGATGACGGAGTCATTGTCGGACTTGCCACATATGAAGGTGATATTGGCGAAGCATACTTTTGTATTGATGATGCATACTCACATATTAAGCCGTTACTTGTGGATTATGCCATGCAAAACCTGAGTGATAATGGCAAGTTGAAACTATCTTTGCCGGATGGTGATTTGAGTTATCCGCATATTGCGCTGCAAAAAGGATTTATCCCCACCACCGAAAAATCTTCTGTGGCAATGATTGATATAGATCACCATAGCTACACACTTCCAGACGGATTCAGCATCATCAGTTTTGCTGATGAACGATTTGATATTGAGCGATATTACAATGCAATATGGCGCGGATTCAATAATCAGCGCCAGCGCAATGACAAAGAAATGGAG
>Ga0154002_1000016_pt1 | contig 33245 bp, 27 predicted proteins | sample TSNY086MetaG_FD_102276 | JGI IMG/M metagenome (GOLD analysis project Ga0154002, IMG submission 102276) | Attine ant fungus gardens microbial communities from New York, USA - TSNY086 MetaG | ecosystem: Host-associated > Fungi > Mycelium > Unclassified | place: USA: New York, Robert Cushman Murphy... | reverse complement strand
GAATCTAACGATGATATCAGAGCCGTATGGACCCATATTTCAAAGCTGCGCAGTAAACTGGGTATTGGTGTTGATACCCCTATTAATATTACTGCTGAACGAAATAAAGGGTATCTTTTTACTGCTTCGCAGGTTGTGTAAGACCTCGCCATACAATTTACAGATGAAAAGCAAAGCTTAGTTGAGATAGATGATAAAATTTATAAGGCCTTGATAAGGGCGTGTTTTTAAATATATACCTGCCGGACCAATATTGATCTATATCGAAAGACAGCCGATAGCAACGGTTGTAAGAGTTTTTAGCTTCTAAATGTCAAAAATCACGCTAGAGTATTAAGCAATAGTAACCGCACTCCCTTCCAGAAAAGGACACATTGCTCTTCTGGAAACGGGGTGCTCAACAGACGACCTGCAAACATGCACTTTCTGAGCGGCGTAGCTTCTATGTTTTTAGAAAGGCATTGGGAATCATACATTATCGATTGAAGTGGAATGCCGCATCTTTCCACTCCTATCGAAGGAAAAAACTACTCCTTCCTAAATGTTCGTTGTATACATAGTGCAGTTAGCTAAGTTTATTTGAAATATCATAAGCATATATAAGAATTGTATAATCGTTGTATTCTAAACGTTCTTTGGGTGTTCCCAGACAGTTTATAATATTCTCTTCTGAAATGCCATACCGTTCATCAAATTCACCAATTAAAATAAAATTAGTTGGAACACTATACCAATCATCTTTGCAAAACCAGTTATATTTCTCTAATCTATTATCATTATTACATATGGCTCGTATTTTAACCTGATTATTTGAACTAACCGTAATAGCTGAAGAGTTCCAAAAACCACTATACCCATTTTCTAAATTATTTTCCAATAAAAATTCACTCAATTCAGTTTGAGTACTTCTTGGAATTTTGAAATTACTTAATGGTAATATTTTAGCAAATGCCATACTCAACACAGCAATTACGACCACTGGATAAAGTACATATTTTATCTTTTCATTTCTCTTCCAAATATTAGCACCTGAGAAGTTAAACTTCATTACCCAACGATTTAAAAGCATAATAAATGCAAACGGAAAATATGCAATATACCTGGCACTGGTCATGTCAATCGAAATATCCGTAAATATAAAAATTAAGGACATAAAAGCAACCCCTAGACTCAAAATTGTAGATATGAAATCATTCTTCTTTCCCGTTAAAAAGTCATATATATTTTTTCCCATAATAAATAATACAAATAACAACACCAAGAAACGCATACAAATAATAATTGTACCAACTGACAATATCGCTTTATCAAAAAAATTGGTATTGGTGATATTTAAGAGGGCTTCAAGATAGAGGGACATCTTATCACCTATTTTTTTTATCGGTATAAAATGTCTACTTCCCAAAAAATCATTCTTGTTTGCCCCACCCACCTTAAAGTATAATTTATCTAAAACTGAACCCAACAATGCAGATAAACCATATATCAGCAAAATTAATTTTGTCTTATTACTATCGTTATTTCGCTTTAAAACAATATTATATAAACATTCAATAACAACAGGCAATGTAATTATAATTAAGCATATTGTGTCTCCCATCAGACCCATAGTCAGACATATCATTGTAATTATTACGCTATATCTTCCACCCTCTTCTTCGCGGATTTTATTTGTATAATATAATGCAATCAGGCACAATATTATCCCCCCCGTATGCGCACGTGCACAGGAAAGGAGCCAGGAGGATGGCAAACCCGCAAATAAACTAAAGACCAATAGCTCTCGCCACGATATACTCCTGAATTTATCCACTGATAAACACAACGAACTAAAAGATATGGCAAGAAACATCAACGTAATGGCAACTATATATGTTTTAACACTAATTCCAAAAAATAAAGCACCAAAAACAAAGTAAAGAAGGTCTGTAGTCACAAAAGAAATACCGGTTAAATTCCAATTTCTTAAAAAAAGATTCCCATGTATAATATCATTTGCTTCCAAAACCAGATTCGAATAGTCCGAATCTATTTGCTGATTTATATATAAACAAAAAATATATGAGCTATACACCAAGCCCAGCAAGATAATAATACTAAGTTTATATTTATTTCCAGTCCTGATCATGTTCAACCTCCGGAATAAAACTCGTGTATCCAGGGCTCAAAGCCCTGAAAACACTGTGTTTCTTGTTCGGGTACTTCGGGTACTATACTTTAGGTACACGAGTTATCACGTATCCATCTAGTTTTAAATACTTTCTCAAATTCACATCATGATTTATATGTTATTCTTTTATTAAGAACAAACTGGAGAAGTGATATGATTAATAAAAGCCCAAGCTTCAATAAATAAATATTATTCACAGACTTACTTAATTGCCATATACAAAATGTTGAAATGATAGTACCAAAAATACATACTGCTCCATACGATATAAGCCGCTTCAAGATATGTGTCCGCTTATTAAAATTAAAAAAAGTATTCATAAAAAAAGTAAAGCAAAAACCACATAAAGCTCCAAGAATATTTGCGTATGCCGGAAATACATCTTTTATTACACATACAGAAAATATGCTATAGTCTATTAGCGCTCCCATTCCACCAATCAGTGCATATAAAAAGAAATTTTTTAAAGCGGGAAAACGCATGCACGTAAGTCTGAATAAAGACTTAATGTAACTAACTATAAAAGGTAATAATTGTCGTTTTGATTCACCATATATCCGTTTTGTAAAAACAATTGGAACCTCTCCTATTACTAATTCAGGCTTTTTTAATTTTAATTTTAACAAAACCTCCTGAAGAACATCATAATTTCTATTATCAAGAGTTATCTGCTTTAACTGCTCTGTATAATACATCCGATAGTCAGTAGAAATATCACGAGCTTTAATTCCCAAACAAACTCTAAAGGCGGTATTTAACATTTTAGACATAACAATTGATGATGCTGAGTCACAAGTTTTTCCGCCCTTGATATAGCGTGACCCAATTACAACATCGGCATTGGCGCTTATAAACTTCTTATATATACTAGGTATATATAGGGGATTATGAGAACCATCACTGTCCATAATCAGAAAATATTTTTTTTGTGCATGCTCAATCGCTGTTTTGAACGCACCTCCAAAACCGGGATATTTTTGATTCACATATCGCGCACCGAACTCTTCACAGACTGTGGCCGTATTATCTAATGGTTTTTCTGTATCTACAACAAGAATTTCATAATCAGATTCCACTTTTTCAATATTTTCGATAATCTTCGGTATCAATATCTTTAAGTTCTCTTCCTCTTTATAAGAAAGTAAGGTAATTGTTGTTCCCATCTCTTATCCTCGCTGGTATTTATTTTTTATTGACATTATACTATTCTAATAAAATCCTTTCAACAAAAAAACCTAATATTCTTTCATCATCTGTACCATAAATGTCTTTCGGTTTTTGGGGATTTTTAATTCTAAATTTCAACTGCGTGACCCGTTCCTCACAATATTTCTTAGGCAAAATAAATTCCATTCTTTTATTTTCCACATCCAAATTTCCCATAGATACAAGTTTTCCTTCAATATACAAGTCGGCAGCCGCATTCGGTATCCAGTCTCTTAGTTCAAAAACAATCTTTATATCATGCTCTGCCGCCTCTAAAAGGTACAACAAAACATTACTTTCATAACCGTCGGTCCAGGTACCTACGTCTTCCCTTATCGACCATCCGGTACCTAAAATTACTTTTCTCATTGAATTATCCGCATTCACTAAATCAATTATAACATCTTCTGCTTCAAATCCAAAGGCTTCCGCATTTGTCTTCAAAGGGTGTGGCACACCAACAATAATATCATCTAATAAATAGAAATTAAGCCCTAGGTCCTCTGATGGCAGTATGTCCAAAAAAATATAGCAAGTATCTTCCCACTGTTCTGGTTTCCTTCCATCTCTCATCTCATCAAAATAACTATATACATCTTTATTAACTTCTTCACTCACATTTCTGGCTAAATAAACAATATTCATTGTCATATTGTTTTCCTGTGCAAACACCTGTATTTTAAAGCCATCCTTATTGCTATAAATTTCCGCTGTGTTCGGATAGATCATGATGTGTCTATACTCTTCCGAAATTTCCTTCCATGCAGGAGACTGCAATCTGCTTACATTTACCCCACACTGCTCAAAATTAATTTTAGTTTCATATCTATAACCATGCTGGTCATACAGTTGGAAGCAGAGTGATACAATCAAAAGTACCAGACAGGAAAATGTCTTATGTTTGAATCTCCTAAACATAAACACGCACGCAAATATCATTAACATATAATAAATAGGCCAGATCAGACGTCCCGAACTTCTGAATACACTCCATGCATTATAAACAATCCGAGGTATACTATAACTAAAAGTATGTGTGCCAAAACTTACAATAGGACTCACTGCTGCAACCAGAAAGCCAAGTGTAAAACACCAAAGCGGAATTGACTGGCTTGTAAATAAAGCTTTCTTCTTTACCCTTATCTGTTCAAATAACAATATTACATTAAATACTAATAGTACTATTACTCCGATGCCCAAATATGCAAAACCTTCATATTGCCCTATATTGACCGGCAATACCTTTAATATTTTAGATGCTGTGGGAATCAGTGGATTCCACAATGCATTTAAGTTGAATGAGTATATACCTAAACCGCCAGCCAGAGTAGACACACCGCCATAAAATAGCCCAAATAAAAAACCCGTTGCAATTGTCATAACAGCAGATACTATTAACACAATTGAACAACGCTTATAGCTTTTCCTTAACAAAACCTCTTCTAACATACTGCAAAGCATACATCCCCACACCATCGGAAGAAAATATGCTTGTATCAATATCGTCAGTGCACTGAGTATCCCCCACGAAATAGCACTCTTCTTTACTGTCATTTCGGCTTCTTTGCACTTCCAAAGATAGATGCTGAGTAATACAATCCAGTGAGCTGCCAATGCAGTATGGGTATACATTCTTTGTAACATAATTATAGAACTGCTAAAAAAAACCGAACCAATAACCGCCGCTAACCGATTTTCCATATATTGATATAATATTAGTCCTGCAATACCGCCTTGTAATGCAAAGCAAAGAATTCCATACAACCCCATATACTGAAAAGTATCCGGAAGAATCGGTGACAATAATTTAAAAATCACCGCAAATAATGGTACTGAATCTGTATATATTATAGAAATCATATTAGGATATACTATGTTTTCAATTAATCCTATCGGAAAATGCCATCTTGAATTCCTAAAATTCACCCATCCCATATAGTGCTGCACAATATCAGCCCCTGAAACTTCATTTTCCTGTGGTAGCAACCAATCTACATAACTAAAATTCAAAAATCTAGTTCCATATGTGTACAAATATAAAAAAACACCGATAGCTGCCGCCCATAAAAACACCTCTATTTTTCTTTTTCTGTTCACCTTAACTTTTCTCCATCTTTATTTATACAAATGTTTTTTCCACAATTATCAGCTTATAGGTGCATCACAATCTAACATTTTCTCTACATCCAATACAAACTTTTTCTCCAATTCCATTGCTTCTTCCCTTTTCTTCTCGCTCACCGAAAAATACATTTTCAGTTTTGGTTCTGTTCCGGAAGGTCTCACTACAACTGACAAATTTCCCTCCAATTCATATTTTAAAACATCTGAAACTGGGAGCATGATTTTCTCCTTATGACCATCTGCATATCGAATCACCGACTCTTTATAGTCACTGACCGTCAAAATCTTACGCCCGACCCATTCTCCCGGACATTCATTCCTAAAAAAAACCATTATTTTCTGCATTTTCGTAAAGCCTTCTTCACCCTCAAATTCATAACTATGAAGAGTGTTTAGACAGTAACCATATTTTTGATATAAATTGTTTAAGACGTTAAGCAGACTTAATCCTTGTGTTTTATAATAAGCAAACATTTCACATATTAACAAAGCTCCATCAACTGCATCCTTATCACGCACATAACTTCCAGTTAAATAGCCATAACTCTCCTCAAATCCAAAAATATAGCGTTTTTCCTCGCCGTCCCTTTCCAGTAAACCAATTTGTTCTCCAATAAATTTAAAGCCTGTCAAAACATCAATCACCTGAACACCATAATCCTGGGCTATCTGCTTTACCACATCAATCGTTACAATTGTTTTAATCATAATTGGTTTTTCTGGCATTTTATTTAAAGCGATTCTACGCTTGCAAATATAATCCAACAATAACATTCCAACTTCATTCCCACTTAAAAGAACATAATCATCATCTGACTTCACGGCAATCCCAACGCGGTCACAGTCAGGATCTGTAGCTAACAACAAATCACTGCCCAACCTTCTGGCATCACGCAGCCCCAATTCCAGAGCTTCTCTAATCTCTGGGTTAGGGTAAGGACAAGTTGGAAAATTACCATCCGGTTTTTCTTGCTCTGCTACAATGGAAATATTGGAAAACCCATTTTCTTTCAGACATCTGATTACACATGCTAAACCGGCACCATTAAGTGGTGTATATACAATGGAAACATCTTTATCAATTACTTCCGTTCCACATAAAGTTTCCGCTGATATAGCGTTCACATAGGCATCAACAGTTTCTTCTGCAATATAAGAAATCACGCCTTGTTCCAATCCCTGTGAAAATAAAATTTTTTTTACACCATTGAATATGTCAACATTTTTAATTTCTGCTAAAATGGATTTGGCTGCTTCTGTAGTAATCTGGCAACCATCTGGCCCATATACTTTATAACCGTTATATTTACCAGGATTATGACTAGCAGTAATTACAATGCCACCCGAACACTGTAAGTACCGAATTGCAAAGGATAATGCCGGGGTCGGCATTAACTCTGGGTATATGAATACTTGGATTCCATTAGCTGCAAATACACTAGCCGCAACTATTGCAAACTTATCCGATTTAATCCGACTATCATAAGCAATAGCGACCGAGGGTTCCGCAAAGCTCTGCTTCAAATAATTTGCATATCCCTGGCTTACTTTTGCAACAGTATAAATATTCATTCTATTAGTTCCAACGCCAATGATGCCTCGAAGACCACCGGTTCCGAACTCTAAATCCTTATAAAAGCAATCTTCTATTTTCTTTATATCGGATACCATATCCTGTAATTCTTTTTCCAAGTCTAAATCCTCTAATACTTGGTGCTGCCATTGTTTCCATTTAGCCTCGATGTTTGTATTCATTATAGTCTTTCTCCTTCACTTTCTTACGCCAATATTGTAACGTTTCCTGTAAAGTTGCTTCTAATGAGATTTGCGGGTTCCATCCGGTACAATCTTTCAATTTCCTAATATCAGCCTCTATCACCGGAACATCTAATGGACGCAACTTATCATAATCTACTACTATCTCTACCGGTACAGCAGATAATTGGATAATCTTTTCCAAGATTTCACGAATCGAATACGCTGTTCCGGATCCTACATTGTATACTTCTCCCGGTTCACCTTTTTCGATTAACAGGATATATGCTTCTACAACATCTCTTACATCGGTAAAATCACGGCGTGCAGCCAGATTACCAACATGAATTATAGGTTCCCTCTTACCTTGCTCAATTTCCGCAATCTGCCTGCAAAAATCAGGTACGACAAATTGTGGTGTCTGATTAGGTCCAATATGGTTGAACGCCCTAACCATCACTACAGGCAAATCATAGGCTTTTGCATAAATGCGTCCGATCATATTTTGACACGCTTTTGTTGCCGCATATAAATTACCTGGACGTAGAGTGTTCTCTTCACCGATTGGAACCTCATCTGCCTTGACATGCCCATATTCCTCACCAGAACCGATAAGTAATATCTGAGGCCTATAATCCAGCTCCCGAACAGCATCTAAAACATTCAAACTGCCTTTTATATTTACATCCACCGTCAGTCCTGGATTCTTCCATGATAAAGCAACCGAACTCTGAGCGGCTAAATGAAAAATGCAATCCGGCCTCACATCTTGCAGCAATTCTTGAATTTCCGTATAGTTTAAAATATCTAAATCACGGATCTCCACCCCATCCCAGAACACATTTTCATGCCTCATTTTTGTAACTACAATAGACCATATGCAGTTTTTCTGTATCTGGTCTATCAAATAGTTCCCCACGAAGCCTGCGGCACCAATTATCAATGCTTTCTTCATAGTTATACCTCGTGTTTTATTTAATATTAGCTGTTTTGATTTCTCTATCAACCAATACAAGGTCATTTTCTACCATTCTTTTAACCAACTCTGTAAAGGGAATTTTTCTCTTCCAGCCTAATTTTCCTTCTGCTTTTGCCGGATTTCCCAACAGTACCTCAACTTCTGCCGGACGGAAGAACATCGGATTTACTTTAACCACCATATTGCCAGTGGCCTTATCAATTCCGATTTCATCAACGCCTTCCCCCTGCCACTCTACATCAATGCCGGCATGCTTAAATGCCATCTCAGCAAATTCTCGAACTGTTCTGGTTTCATTTGTTGCAATCACAAAGTCATCTGCCTGTTCCTGCTGCAACAACAACCACATTGCATACACATAATCCTTAGCATGGCCCCAGTCTCTTTTGGCGTCTAAACTTCCCAGTTCTACACAATCCTGCACTCCGAGCCGGATTCTTGCTACCGCATCAGTAATCTTTCTGGTAACAAATTCTTTGCCTCTTCGTTCACTCTCATGATTAAACAAAATACCATTACATGCATACATTCCAAAACTTTCGCGATAGTTTTTGGTAATCCAAAAACCGTATACCTTTGCGACTGCATATGGGCTTCTCGGATAAAATGGTGTTTTTTCTGTCTGTGGCATCTCCTGTACTTTTCCATACATTTCACTTGTGGATGCCTGATAGAATCGGGCTTCCGGTTTTATAATGCGAATAGCTTCCAGCATATTGGTTACGCCCAAAGCATCTATCTCTGTTGTTGTTAATGGTTGCTCCCAACTAGTTCCAACAAATGACTGTGCTGCCAGATTATAAACCTCATCTGCCTGCGAAATCTTCATTGCATTAACCAACGATGTCATATCCGTCATATCAGCATAAATAAAATGTATTTTATCTTTGATGTGCTCTGCATTGCCATAATCTACTACACTTTTTCTTCTCATGATACCATAAACTTCATAACCTTTTTCCAGCAACAGTTCTGCTAAGTAAGAACCATCCTGACCAGTTACACCTGTAATTAATGCTCTCTTCATCATCTTTTCTCCCTATTCCTGTCATATATATTCATCACGATTGCAAATCTTAAGATTCTCCAGAACTTTCTTTATCTCACCCGCATGCTCTTTTGCACAGATTAATGTTGCATCATCAGTGTCAATTACAATCATATTATCAAGCCCTACGGTTGCAACCAGTTTTTTGTCGCCTTGAATGATGCAATTATTAGTATTTACTGTAATAATATTGCCATTCACTATATTTCCAAATTCATTGGTTTTCTTAATTCGTTCCACTGCCAACCACGAACCAACATCATCCCAGCCAAATGTTCCTGGCAGAATATAGATATTTTCTGCTTTCTCCATAATTCCATAGTCAATCGACTGTGATTCAATAGCAGTAAACTCTTTTTCCAGAACTGCGCTTTCTTCACCTGTACCTATTACAGCCTGTATCTGCTTCAATCCCTGATACATATTTGGCAAAAGTTTCTGCATATTTTTTAAGATTGATGATACCTTCCAGATAAACATACCGCTATTCCACAAATACTCCTCTGATGCTAAATATTCCTTAGCCACTTCCAAGCTTGGCTTTTCGACAAAACGATCCACCTTATATGCATGTCCTTCCATGCGCAGCGGATCAAATTTAATATATCCATACCCTGTCTCCGGATAATCAGGCGTAATGCCGATTGTAACTAAGTTAGAGTCTTTCTCTGCTACATCGCAAGCATCTTGTAATGTGCGTAAAAACATTTTATTGAACTTTATCTGATGATCTGAGGGAAGTACAAGCATCATTGCATCATCATATTTCTTTGATATATGCATCGCACCAAGACCAATGCAAGGTGCTGTATTACGCCCCACCGGCTCGCATAAGACATTCTGTTCCGGAAGCCCCGGAAGCTGATCCAATACCAGTCGTTTATAATCTTTATTTGTTGCAATATACACGTCTTCCAGCTTCACCATTGATAGAATTCGTTCTACGGTTAATTGAATCATTGTTTTGCCATCATCCGTTAATGACAGAAACTGCTTAGGCATAATCTTGCGGCTCTTAGGCCAAAAACGCTCACCTCGCCCGCCTGCCATTATAAGTGCTGTTATATTCATTCAAACATTTCTCCTTTTAAGCATTATTATAAAGATTTTACTACATATTAATCCAAAAAGCAAATTATGACTGCATTTATTTAGGGAATATTTGTAAAAACAGCATTCCAATAGATACATATGGATAGATTAATCACGTCCATATAAATCTCTTGTATATACTTTTTCCTTTATATCTATCAAATTATTATCCCAACGGTTTGCTATAATAATATCCGACATCTCTTTAAATTTATCTAAATCTACTACAACCTCAGAATGAAAAAATTCCGGCTCCTTCATCGTCGGCTCATAAACAACCACCTTTATCCCTTTCGCTTTTATTCGTTTCATAATGCCTTGTACCGAAGATTGCCTAAAGTTATCTGAAGCCGATTTCATTGTAAGCCGATAGATTCCAACAGTTTCTGGATTATTCTGAAGTATCTGTTCCGCAATAAAATCTTTCCTTGTTCTATTAGCCTCCACAACCGCACTCATAATATTATTGGGAACATCTTTATAATTGGCCAACAGTTGTTTTGTATCTTTTGGCAGGCAATATCCACCATAACCAAAAGATGGATTATTGTAAAAATCTCCTATTCTCGAATCTAAAGATACCCCACTGATAATTTGCCTTGTGTTAAGCCCCCTCACTTCCGCATAGGTATCTAATTCATTGAAAAATGCAACACGCAATGCAAGGTATGTGTTAGCAAATAATTTTATCGCTTCAGCCTCTGTAGAACCTGTATATAATATTGGAATATTCTCTTTCAGTGCCCCACCCTGTAACAAAGCGGCAAATTCATGCGCACCACAAGAATCAGCACCAATTACAATCCTGGATGGGTAGAGGTTATCATACAAAGCCTTGCCTTCTCGTAAAAATTCTGGCGAAAAGACAATATTGGCTTCAGGGTAACGTTTACGCAGTGTCTCTGTATACCCTACCGGAACAGTAGATTTAATGATTATTAACGCTTGAGGTGCAAACACAAGTGCGCTTTCTAATACTCGCTCAATGGAAAGTGTATCAAAATAATTCTTTTCCGTGTCATAATTAGTAGGTGTTGATATAATAATAAACTCTGCATCGTTGAAAGCTTCTTCCGGACATAAGGTTGCTGTCAAATCCAATTCCTTGTGTAACAGATATTCCTCTAATTCTTTATCTACAATTGGTGAACTACGTTTGTTAACCATCTCAACCTTTTCAGATACAACATCCAGAGCTTTTACTTTGTTATGTTGTGCCAGTAGTACTGCATTTGATAACCCAACGTATCCCATACCGACAACTGCAATTCGTCTCATATAGTTTTCCTCCTTATCTATTATTTACAGACTTAAAAACATGCTTCTTTCCAATGAAATAATTTATAATTATTACACCAATGGTTATAAAGCATTTACTTATTAGTTTATCAATATGCAATACTTCAACCATAAAAATCAAACCCAGATAATCAATCGCCATCGTCGCTCCTCGCGCAACAACAAAACGCCCAATCTCTTTCAAGAGTTCTAAGAAATTTGCTGTTTTGCTGCAAAACACAAATTTCTTATTACAAATATATGCCAACAACTTTACAATAATCAACGTCCAGAAATTTGCTGTTTTATAGTTTACACCAATTATAATTAACCATTGGAATAGGACTACATTTAACACTGAAGTCCCCAAACCAACAATTCCGTATAAAACCGTCTCTCTATTTATCATTTTATTAAAAATCTTCTTTATCGTTTCCATAAACTTTCCAATCCAAGACAATTCGCATTTATATACGACTATTCTCTGTAACTTGAATCATAATCCATCTTTCTGACATGATATTGAATATCTTCTAATATTTTCCTGTTCGCAGCAATTACATCTGCCTGCAAACCAATTATAATTGTCTGAATTCCTGTCAAAAACATTGTGCTAGCTAAAATCAAGGACTGAACATGACCGTTTCCAGTACCCATATAAAGGTAAATCAAAAATCGCACTCCAAGCAAAACACTTATTATGATAGGGATAATTCCAAGTAATGTAAAAAAACGTAAGGGCTTATACATCATAAAAGCCCGGATTATTGTTAACATGGATTTTTTCACATATCCAAACATACTATTAAATAGCCTGGAACTGCGCAACTCTGGATTAGTATGAATTGGTACCGAGGTCATAGCAATTTTATCGCGTCCTGCCTGAACAATTGTTTCCAATGTATATGTGTACTCATTCACCACATTCAGGCGCATTGCTGCATCTCTGCTATATGCCCGGAATCCACTTGGGGCATCTGGAATATCCGTATTAGAGGCTTTCCTTACCACCCAGCTCCCTAAATGCTGCAATTTTTTTTTCAGTGGCGAAAAATGTGTTGTTTCATCAATTGGTCTTTCCCCTATTATAATATCAGTTTTCCCTTCAATGATTGGTCTTACAAGTTTTTCGATATCTGATCCCGCATATTGATTATCTGCATCTGTATTCACAATAATATCTGCACCATTACGCAAGCAGGCATCCAAACCACTCATAAACCCCTTAGCAAGTCCCCTATTTCTTCTGAAATTCACAATATAATGGACGCCCCATTTTCTAGCAACTTCTACCGTATGATCTTTACTTCCATCATTAATAATTAAATACTCAATTTTATCTATTCCCTCAATACTTTTCGGCAAATCATTTAATGCAATCTCTAATGTTTCTGCCTCATTATAACATGGGATTTGTATAATTAGCTTCATTGACTCTCCTTTCCAACACAGGGTGAAAAACTATTCTATAATCTTGTATAAATACATTGTAAACTGGCTTCTTTGGTAATCAACTGGGTACCACCCCCCACCTAACGAAGAATTTGCTTGACTTTTTGACATCATATACCGATCAATATAAACTGGCTCCACCTGGTGATCGCTTCCAATAAAACTTTCATTCAACTTACTCCATGATAAGATAAATACATTATCATAATTATTTTTCAAAAGTTCTATTTCCGATGACATATCGTCAAAACAAGGAAATATTGCGCTATTTGTCATTGCTCTAAATTGTGGACCAATGTATGCCGGCATGCTCGAATCAGATAAAATCACGGCACTATTTTCTGTAATTACTTCCTGCAAATCTAGCAATGTTTCCCATTCTATTATTGTATCATCCTTATTTTTAATTAATGACCAATCAGAAGGAAGCATTAGAATTAATGATATTGTCAAAAAAATTATCTGTTTCCGGAGCGGTGCTTTTTGCAGCTTCCAAGCTAAGATTACCATAATTATCGGTATATAAAATACTAAATAACGACTATAATAATAATAGTATGGCACTTCTTTTCTAAAAAAAGCAAACGTGAAACATACAGTGTATATAAACAGCATTTGCATAACAAACATCCGGGGATCTTTCCAGTAGTCTGAGGGGTTTTTCAACATCGTCCCTATTATATAGGGAATTGCCAAAAAACCAGTAGCCATCAAAAAAGCCCATATGGTCAACCTGGTAAAACTCTCAATTCCTTTACCATAATATCCATAATATGAATATTCACCAGTAAAATTTGAAGCTGGAGTTATTAGATATCCTATTTTAATTGCATGTGCAATAACTGCGAGAAGACTCACAATAATTGCTCCCCTTACAAATATTCTCAAAATTTTTCGCTTACATGAATCATTAATATTTGCTTCCCACCACAAACTAATACGTGGAAAAAATATGGTCAACAAAATTATCACCATACTCCCCGCCCAAATGTATACCAAGAAATTATCTACAGTAATAATATTTCCCCAAAATAACCTAGCGCAATTTCCATAATAATATGGTGGTGATATAAACGCCATCATTGTATTGCCTATACATAAACCAATGGATGTAATAATATTGGCTAACAGATAATTTTTGTTTTTATAATATAAGTATAAAATAAAATGCCCTAAAACAAAAGCTGGATATATAATTAAAAAGGACACATGCATAAATGAAAAATAAGTAAGGACGACACCCAAGTACCACTTTAAGTTCATATTATCATTTGATGTCATTATATATAAATATAATGATAAAATCAACAAAAGCGTCATCTCTACATAAGAAGTTTTCGCAATCCATAATGTTAATGGTGAGAAAGTCAGTAATACTGTCCCACATACATTTGAGGTCTTAGGAATACCCAAATTTCCAATAGATAAATACAACATAAAAACACTACAAATAAACATTAGTGTATGCACACCAAGCATATTTTCTATACCAAATAGTTTCCCCCATAAAGCTATTATTGCCGGAAATGTCTGAACTCCATGATATACACCAGACACTGCGCTAATTACTCTGTCCTCTGGAATTGTCGGATAAAGCCCCGTACTCTTAAACGCATAAAATCCCAGCATATCATTGTAAACCATATTGCGATATGCTTTTTTATCTGATACCGTTTCTAAAATATAATACTCCTCAAAATCATGCTGAACCTCATAGTTGCCTTGAATAAGTTCAATTGCTTCCGCCTGATATACCCCCTGATCCTGACCTACTGTCCACAGCTCAGCCTTTTGAATTACAAATGGAACAGCAAGTAAAACTATAATAATGGGTATCAGCTCATTATGAATTGACAGTATTGTTTTGGGCATCCTTTTAATAAAAACACAAATGTGGACTAACTGAATTATTGTTTGAAAAGTCAGCACCCTATTAAACGAGAATACATCGAAGCAAAAAAGAAGCCCGCTTATAGTTGCATATGTTAATATTGTAATACTTGCAGATAACACTATACATTCACATATCCCACATTCCTTTTTTAGTGTTAATATAATATAACAACATAAGCATATGTTTAACACCAAATAAACAGCAGTCATTTCTATTTACCTTCCCTTAAGTTTTCAATTTCATATAATTCATTTGTTATGTTGGCAAGACGTTGAGGCATACTTGTATCCGCAATGGTTGGCATATCGGTCATGATATTAATACATTTATCTTTCACAACATGCAATGGCCTTTGAAATACAATCTCCTTAAAAAATTCATATATTTTCTTTGCATATATATCTCGATCAAAATGTTTTTCTGCATAGTCTTTGGCCTTTTGTTCAATATCCAAGATATTCACTTTTTCATTTAAACAATCATATAAAATATTTGTAATCTGCTCAACTTCAAATTGGGGATTGATTTTAATCAAACAATCATCATCTATCTCCGAGTATACTCCCGTATCAGAAACCATACAACACTTTCCGATTGCCATCTGTTCAACAATTGACCCTGAAGCTCCTTCATATGCTGGAAATCTAAGATTTGAAATAATGTCCGCTCCATGATAATAATATGCCAGTTCTTCATGACTTGCATAACCTACCATATTAACAACATTTTCCAACTTATAGAGTTTGATTAACTTATTTAAATAGTCGCAATAATACTTGTTACTTTTTGATCCTACAATCGTATAGTCGAATGCTTCTGCCAATTTCAAATTTTTTCCCAGCACTTCAATAATAGAATGAATTCTTTTATTTTCATTTAAATTTCCAACTGTTAAAATATGGGTTTTCCCTATCTGATAGCCATTAAACTCAACGCTTTTATCTAACTTGTCCAAATTATCATTTGTATTCAGGTGCGCAATAATAGCCATACTCCCCTGATAATATTCTCGAAGATATTTTTTATGATATTTTGAATGTACAACTACTCCAAATGCATTATCGGCAATATGTTTTGACAAATTATATTTCAAAAAATCCAATTTCGCATACTCTTCCGGATTATTTCCTATACGAATCAGTCTTTCAGCCTCTGCAGTACCAAACTCATCTTCTAATAATACCCTGAACATATCAGGCTGATTTCTATGCACCAAATAGTATCCTCGCATAAAATTATGCAAAGATATATCGTGATTTATAATTATGCCCGCATGCATTTGTAAAACATCATAAATTTCAGAATGATATAGAGTATTATCGCCAATATTATATACAGCCAAATCATATTGCGGTAATAATTCTCCAATATTCTCAAGTGTGTAGTAGACAATTTTGCACTCTGATTCATGCAATCTCTGCTTTCTCTGTAAAACAAAAATATCCACATCCACATATTTCTGCAATGCTGCTGTTGCAAACTTGCTATATCTACCGATTGCACTTTCTATATTATATGGTGTAAACCAAGCTATTTTCACTCCGTCAGCCTCCTAATTACATAATCCCACGTGATACCCAGTTGTTCCAACAACGGTAATCCATTTAAACCCATCTCTTTTGTCTTCTCTCGTTGCAAATGCATTCTATCCATCGCCTTTGCAAGCTCTTGCGGTGCTGATTCTACCATATATCCAGTAATACCATCCTTTACTAAGACATCTGTTCCGCCTGAATCCGTACAGGAAATCATTGCCTTGCCCGCATGAAACCCTTCTAATACAACATACCCATAGCTATCTTCATCATATGGAATATAAATTCCTGCCAGGCATTGTTCAAATAGTTTTACCTTTTCCTGCTCTGAGATGAATCGATTCAAATAAGTGACCTTATCCCTTAAGTTATACCTTTCAATCAATTCAAACAAATAATCTTCATCGCCTTTTGCATCACCGCGCCCAGCAATCACTAACTTCACCGAAGTTTCTGTATACCGCATTGCTTCTATCGCCACATGCTGGCGCTTGGAATGGTTTACTCTGCTTGGATAAAAAATGTAATCACCATACTCCGCTGATACAGAGTACAGAGAAGCATCCATTAATGGTGGATATAACACTTCAGAACTAAAGCCATTAAACTGCATCAACCGATTACTTACAATTTGGGAATTAGTATAAATCTTTCCTTCTAATTGTACAAACATGCGGTTGTCCATATCTACAATCGCACGCCGAATAGACATATCATTAACATTATTTTCATCAAACATACCATACTCCGTACCATGCAAATCGTAAGCCTGGCGAAATTGATGTAACAACCATAGCTTTTTGTTGGGATGCTCAATATAATATGCCGGAAATTTCAAACCAATCACCATATCTGTATTATACAACTGGTTCAATTTGACTGCCATAATACTATCCATGATCGCTTCTTTAGGTTCCCACTTAAATGGATAGGTGATTACTATAGACTGGTGTCCATATTCGCCTAATTTTTTGCATAAACTATCTGCCAGGAACTCTGCTCCCCCATAAAGATAGGGAACCATATTATTTGCGATTGCAATCTTCACTCTGTAAACCTCCTAACCACATTATCCCAAGTTATTTCAAGTTCTTTGATGCGATTTTGACCACGATTCCCCATCTTCTCTGCCAAATTTTTATCTTCATACAGTCGATCAAAAACCTCTGCCAACTTTTCAGGTTCGGGATCCACCATATATCCATTATATCCATCTACAATTAATTCGCTTGTCCCACCACTGTCCTTACACGAAATCACCGCTTTACTACTATGATGAGCCTCCAAGGATGGATATCCATAGCTGTCTTCATCATAAGGGATGTAAATCCCTGCCAGGCAATTGGCCAAATACTTCGCTTTTTCTTCTTCGGAAATCCACCCATCACAAATCTCAACCTTTTTTTCCAAGCTATTATACTGGATCATATTTTTAATTTGAGTTCTTATTTTTTCATTCTCCGAACTGCCGGTTATCACTAATTTTACGCCTGTTTTCACGTACTTCATAGCTTCAATCGCCAACAACTGTCTTTTATGTCCACAAATCCGACTCGAGTAATATATATAATCACCATATTTATTGCAATGAAATTGTTCCGGATGCAACACCGGTGGATATACTGGTGTTGCTGTAATCTCATTGTACTTTAATAACCGATCCGACACAATTTGAGAATTTGTATATATTTTTTTAGATTCCCGAAAAGCCAAATCATCTGCTCGCTTCACATATTCACGAATTGCCAAAGTATTGTCTTCTTTCGGCAACGTGTTATACGGTGTTTCCCACAAATCATACATCTCGCGGTAATGATGGATAAACCACAGATATTTATCCGGATGTTGAAGCAAATAGGATGGGGTTCTAATGGCAATTAGCCGGTCAGCCGCATCCTCTATATGATACATCCGAAGACCTAACATCTGTGCCATTACCGTCTGATAATCATGCAAAAAGGGGATTTTTATCGTCTGCACCTGATGACCATACTCCTTCAACTTTTCTTCCAGCCAATCGACAATGAAGACACCGCCTCCATATATAAATGGTATGATTGTACTTGCAACTATTATCTTCATTCGAATTTCCCTTTCATTTACATTACATATGCTTTAATTTTATCACAGATATATGTCACATCTTCCCTGCTTAATAACGCATGGGTCGGTAAATTCAACCCATTTGCTGCCACTTTTTCACTAATCGGGCACTTCGCATCCTTGTCTTCATATACCGGCATCTGGTGCATTGGATAAAATAATGGTCTAGTTTCAATCCCATCGTCTTTGAGCTTATCCATTAAAGTATCCCGGGAAATTCGCGTGTTCTCTTTTAATAAAACAGAAAACATCCACCATACACTCTCCGCACCTTCAGTTACCTTCTGGAAGTTAACATAATTTTCCATATCCTTAAGTTCCTCTTGATACCATTCAGCTACCTTTCTTCGATTGGAAATATGCAAATCAATCTTCTCTAATTGCCCCAGTCCAATAGCTGCTTCAATATTAGTCATCCGGTAATTGTACCCCACCTCAATAAACCAATATCTCCGCTCGGGATCCTGTCCCTGACCCTTTAAGATACGCATCTGCTTTGCCAGTTCTTCATTATCCGTAACAATCATACCACCTTCACCAGTAGTAATAATCTTATTGCCAAAAAAACTGAAAGTAGCAACATCGCCAAAAGTACCTGCCTTTTGCCCTTTGAAGGTAGCACCATGACACTCTGCTGCATCTTCAAGTACAAATAGATCATGCGCTTTGGCAATCAACATAATTGCCTCCATATCACAGGGATTACCATACAAATGCACCGGTATAATTCCCTTTGTTCTTGGCGTTATTTTTCTTTTAATATCTTCGGGATCTATATTCCATGTATCTGGTAAGCAATCCACAAACACCGGTGTTGCACCACAATATCTCACGGCATTTGCTGTCGCAATATACGTCAAGGAAGGAACTAGCACTTCATCATCTGGCTTAAGTCCTAACGCAATTAACGGAACATGTAGTGCTACTGTCCCATTACTGCAAGAAATCGCCTGCTTCATTCCCATAAACTCTGCATATTTTTCTTCAAATTGATTTACATATTTTCCTGCTGATGAAATCCATGTGGTATCCATACAATCATCAACATATTTCTTTTCATTTCCCGCAAAATGCGGCACTGCAACTGGTATGAATTTTTTCATCTGTTTATCCTCTTTCATGTTTTTTACGACCTTTGCCGGAACTCCATATGCCATTACCCTTGACGGTAGATCCGAAACAACAACCGCCCCTGCTCCAATATATGACCATTTGCCAATACAAAGCCTGTCGATTATGCTGCTATTCGTTCCGATATGGGTTCCTTCGCCAATACGTGTACTTCCTGATATCGCAGTTCCCGGCGCAATATGTACAAAGTCACCGATAACACAGTCATGGTCAATTGACGCATTTGTATTAATAATTACCCCTAAACCGATTTTGCTGTTTACATTAATAGCTGCCCCAGCCATAACACAGGTTCCCGCCCCAATCATAGCCCGCGGAGAAATAATGGCATATGGGCTAATTACTTGAATCAACTTCAACTGATGCGCTTTTACTTTTGCAATCAGTTTATAGCGCAATTGATTGTCACCTATTGCAACAAAAACATTATTAATATTCATGTTTTTAAGTTCGGAAAGCAAACTATCATCTCCCATAATGGGGATGTCTTCCATCAATTCCATTCGTTTCCGCAAAGGATACGATGCATCTAAGACTCCTACCACTTCATATTGCCCTACCTGCTGAATTAAATCAATGACGCTTCTGGCATGCCCCCCTGCCCCAATAACAACCGCTTTCTCCAACTTTCAATCCTCTTTCCCCTGTAGATTTTGTATTTCATTCTCCAAAAGATTAATACGTGCCAATAATTGGTCATTTTGTATCATAATATGAGCCAGCAGATTTGACATTACCTCATTGCGATAATCCATCTTCACGCTTAATTCAAACAAGTTCTGCTCAACTTCCTTTGTAATTGCCAAATTACGAAATGGTCTCTTAAGCTTTTCAATTTTACTCTCATGTTTTACTGGAGAGGTGTTCATATACCTATCAAAAACAGCTTTATAGTCTGCTATATTTTTAATTTTTTTAATTTTTTTCGCCTCTTCCGAACCTGCCAACATATAAATAATCGCTTCCTTGGGCGTTCCTTTTCGCAACAATGTACAATAATTCAAATAGCCAGCTTCATCTGGTCTTCTTTCCATGATTTCACCATAGCATGCATTAACAAACGCTGACCCTTCCAGAAGAAGCAAGTCAGAAACATCCCACTGAACCGCTTCATATCGTTCTTTCAGCAAATTCCATGTTTGTTGTGAAACCAACGTTGACTTATTTAATTTTCTTATCAAAAGGAAACAAACCGCCTCTTTCGATACACCTTGTTTTAATAATCTATTGAATTTATCCAATTCCGATCTATCTGGCTTTCTTTTATCCAAAGCTCTATAGCATGCCATAACAAACTCTTCGCCATCTAATTTTGCTATTATATACCCTAAATCAAGTTTCGTTTTCTTGCAAAATTCCTCTTCCATGTAAGCAACAGTTAATCCGGGATAATTAATTCTCTCCTTATTAAAATCCATCTTAATTATCTACCTTTCTCCAACTATGATTCAAACGGGTAATACCCTCATCTGCTTTTTCTGATACCACCTCGAATCTATATGCCCCTGTAACGTAATCAATTACATTAGCATCCTCATCCTCTATGGCAACATCCATATCATACAAATTAGGCAACATACTCAAATCATTGATTTGCAAAACAACTTTACCATCTTCTTTTAAATCATATCCTTTTTCTTTATCAATACGCATCTTCATGGAATTATAAAGAACCCCATCAATTCTTGCTATTCCAGCCGCAAAGAGCACACCCTCACGCGGCCGATTCACCTTATAATTAATACAAATAGAGCAACTATCGCCAGTCTTAAAAATATTTCGTTCGTTTGCATCTATATCATATATTTTTACATCAATAATTTCGATATCTCTTCCCCTTTTGGGGGGATCCAGCTCTTGTTGCTGCCATGCACTGGCATCTTCTAGCACTTCTTCTATTTCGTCTGTTGCTTCTTTTTTCTTCCGCTGACGTTCTAGTTCCTTATTTGCAACCTCAATTCGTTTGTCCAAAACATACTGCAAATACTTCTCATGAACCTCTTTTGGCGCACCCACTGCCCTGACAAGCCCTTTATGAATCCATATGCTGTTTTCACAAATCTCTTCTATCTGTCCCAATGCATGTGATACAATAACGACCGTTGTTCCATTTGCCTTAATCTCTTTTAATTTATTAAAACATTTCGCTTGAAAAGCGGCATCACCAACTGCCAAAATCTCATCAATTAACAAAATGTCAGCATCCACATTAATTGCTACTGAAAATGCCAATCTCATATACATACCAGAGGAATAAGTCCGAACAGGGTTATCAATAAATTCTTCCAACTCTGAGAACGCAATAATGTCTTCCACCCTGCCATCAATCTCTTTTTTAGTCAAACCAAAGATTGACGCATTTGTATATATATTCTGGCGACCACTCATATCTGGATGAAACCCTGCGCCAAGTTCAATCAGACTGGACACGCGTCCCTTCATCTCAATTGTGCCGGCATCCGGATACATAATCTTTGTCAGAAGTTTCAGCATCGTACTTTTACCACAACCATTATGTCCAATCAGCCCCAGGCCTTCACCCTTTTTTACCTCGAAACTGATGTCCTTAAGTACTTGTCTCTCTTCATATTTTCGTCTTTGACTAAAAAGCATTTTTTCCTTCAATGTATGACCTTTATCAATAAATACTTTAAAGCCTTTTGACACATGGCTTACCTCTATCGTATTCCAACTTTTCATTACATTTCCTCCGCAAAGTGCCGCTTTAATCTTGAAAAAGTCAGCCCCCCTACCACCAACAAAATCCCACCTAAAACTATTGCTTGCAACAAGGTGGTTAATTCTGGTGCCTTTTTATAATAAAGAATGTCCCGATAAGCAATAATTATCGGAGTCATGGGATTTAAGTTAAAGATTGGTCTCAAGGGTTCTGGTACCTGGTCAATAGAATACATAACTGGTGTCAGGAATTGCCACGCCATTGTTATAATCCCTAACAAATATTCCAAATCACGTAAATATACAGTTAATGACGAAGTAATAAATGCCATCGCCAACGCAAGAATATATTCTACCAGCAAAATAATCGGCAAATACAGCATCGCAATAAAGTTAATCCCCTTGCCCGATACAACAAGCACCGCCAATACAACCATAAAACTCAAGATCATATTTACAAACTGACTGGTTACAAAAGCAATCGGCAACACTTCTCGGGGAAAATAAATCTTTTTCACCAACTCCTGCTGAGCCCAAATACAGCTAGCTCCACCGGAAACAGATGTGCTAAAAAAAATCCAGGGAACAAGTGCCACAAATAGATATAAGTAAAAATCATCTATATCATTTCTCATTATAACAGAAAAAACCAGAGTGTATACCCCTAGCTGCATCAATGGGTTCAAAAAAGTCCAAAAAAAGCCTAAAACAGACCCTTTATAGCGTCCATTTAAGTCCCGCCTTACCAGACTGAAAATCATTTCCCGATAAACATACAATTCTTTAAATATCTTCATGTCTTTCCTCCGACATCATTTTTGTTATTATAACTCTAAAATTTCAATTTGAGTCTATCACAAGATCTATTATTTTCTTGAATTTATCAATGATAATCTCCCACCTAAAATATTCATCAATGTATTTCTTAGCATTTTTACATAATAACGCATATTCTGCTGTATGCATTTCCATATAATTCAAACAACCCTCAAATTCATAATAATTAGTATAATATAATCCCCCATTGCTCTTTTTACAATGTCCTTTTAGCACCTCACAGCGACCATTTACAATAACAGGTATCTGTAGTGCCATAGCTTCAAGAACCGATATTGATAAACTTTCAAATTCTGACGGTAAAATCAAAGCCTTTGCCCCGGCTATCCCAGAAAACTTATCTTCTTCACTAACAAATCCCAGGCTAATAATATCCTTATCCATAGGAATTTTTAGTACTGGTTTTCCCATTAATACCAATTGCAATCGACTCTTGGGCTGCCTTTTTTTATATTCTTTAAAGTAGCGGAAAAGCCAGGCACATCCCTTCGCTTCGTCAATTCTTCCCACGTAAACAATATAGTTCCTTAACTGATGTTGTCTTTTAAACCCAAGCGAATCAACGCCTTCAGGTACATCAATTCCAACACCCATGACTTCATGCATGATATTTTCGTTATGAAATTGTTGATGCACAAATGCTTTTTCCTCATCTGTCAGATAGATAATTGCCTTGGGTATGGTGAAAATCATTTTATATCGATTGAAGTAAATATACGGCTCATCATGTGCCGTTGGTATCAGAATGGCTTTATCCGCCACCTCTGGCAATGCCATAACCGTCAGATAATATAAATATGTCACAAAGACAAAAGTATCATATTCATCACAATGCTCTCGTATATATTCCACAAGCTGTGGTGAGAACGGCCCCTGTGCTTCAAACCATGCCTGTTCCTCTCTCTCTGTACGGTTCCGCTTGCTTAACAGCTTTTGGTTCAAAAGGCCAAATTGGTTAATGTCTCGCATCTTTGCAACGGAAAAGCGGTGTACCTTTACTCCATTGATAATTTCTTCATCTTCTTTATACTCATCTTTCCAAGTTATATAATCAACTGCTTTTGTAGTCAGAACCTCAACATCATAATCATATTTAAGATGTTCTGCTATAACGCGTGTATAATATTCAGATCCACCATTAACTTCCAATCCATAACGCTGATTGACAAAAGCAACTTTCTTCATCCTAACCACCTATAAACTCTTTCATATATGTTATAAAAGAATCCCTTATTTTCTCTTCAGAAAAGAACCGCAGACGTTCTCTCTGATTATTAATTATAGCACCCCTTAGGGAATGATTCCTGCTGACACAGTTCATCCATGCTGCTGTTTCCACAGGTTCTTTTTTCTCCAGCAAAATCCCTGCACCATTTAATGTGCCTGCAATTGCTGCACTGTTGTAAGCAATGATCGGTACATCAAAATACATAGATTCAATCAACGGCACACAAAAACCTTCGTGTTCACTCATGCAAAGAAATATATGTGCACTATGATAATATGCCAAAATCTCATCAAACCGGATGTGGCCGGTAAAAATCACATCTTCAATCTGATTATATGCAACATAGTATGTCAAACAATTATAATACCTTTCCATCCCACTGTATGAACCAGCCAGAATCAGCCTGGAATTTGGATTATAATATCTTTTATACATCGCAAAGGCTGCAATAACGTCTTCTTGCTTTTTATTTGGTGCTATCCGTCCGACAAATAATATATTTTCATACCCATCATTCATTTGCTGCTGAATGCGGCTGTTTGGCATTTTTGCATAATCATCAAACTTAATCAAAATGGGCTGTACATCCAATTTACATTGATACCCCATTTGGATTAACTCTTCCTTGTTAAAAAAAGAGTCTGCCAAACCATAATCCACTTTATCTGCCAGAAATTTTGTGCCCTCCAGTCCCCACTCACAATTTTTCGCCGCCTGCATATTATACTTTTGAAAAAAATGAGGCGGTGTAATATTATGATAAATCAGAACTCGTTTACAAGGATACTCTGCTACCCGGAAATTAAGTTCCGTTCCCGTCGCCAAGTGATACAAGATGATATCATCCTCTTCCACTTCTGGCATCGTATTTATATCTTCTATATCCTCAAACTCAATTCTGCAATCAATTGTTTCCGCAAACACCTTTGTTTGATAACCCGCCCTCTTCAAGGCGTCCATCAACGCAATAATATTATTACCAACAGCATCTCCATATCCAAGCGTGGTTACTATTTGATAAATTTTCATAGACTATCTCCCAGTGAGTTCTTCAATCAACTTGCAAAAACGCTTCATTATGCTATCCCATGTAAAGAATTGATTAATATAAGCTTTTGCATTTACCGCCATTTGGTCAGTAAGCGCTTTATTAAATAGCATGTAGTTTATACATGTTTCAAATTCAAAGTAATTTTTATAATATAACCCGGCATTGCTTCTTGTACAATGCCCCTTCAAGACATCACATGCGCCATTGACAAGAACCGGTGTACCTAATTGCATTGCCTCCAAAACGGCAATCGATAAACTCTCATATTTAGAAGGTAGCATCAAAATTCTGGCATTTTGTATTCCTGCAAATTTCATCTCTTCACTGACAAATCCCATTGGAACAATATCTTTGTCCGCTGGAATACAACATGCCTCTTTTCCCATCAGAATTAATTTTAAATCCCCTGAGTTTCTTTTTTTATATTCCCTAAAATACTGAAATAACCTTGGGCAGTCTTTTCCCTCATCAATTCGTCCGACATATATAATATAATTCTGATGTTGAAACTGCTTTATTATCTTATCGTTTATTATTTCAGGAACATCTATGCCAACTCCCATAACCTCATATCGGAAATTATTTAACTGAAATTGACTTTCTACCAATGCTTTCTCCTCATCTGTCAAAAACACAAATGCATTAGCCGAAGCAAATACCTTTTTATACATATCAAAATGAATATATGGTTCCTGATGGGCAGTTGGAATAAAAATAGCTTTATCACCAATCAATGGCATGCTTTTCACTGCCGGATAATAAAGATATGTAACCACAATAAACAGGTGGTACTCATCTCTATGCACACCTACATATTCAACCAAAGAAGGGCAAAATGGCCCAAGCTGTTCAATCCACGCATCAGAAACCGCTTCGGAAACCGCCGGGTTTTTATGTATCATTGCATCCAATCCAGGAAAGACATTCTCATTGCGGCTATGTTCAATAAAAAATCTACGCACCTGCACCCCATTAATTATTTGAACACCAGGAGCATAGTAGTTCTCCCACGTCGTATAATCCAATGCACAACTTGTCAAAACCTCAACATCATAAAATTGTCCTAGATGTTCTGCAATCTGTCTGGTATATAACTCTGATCCACCATTTACTTCCTGCCCATATCTCTGGTTAATAATCGCTATCTTTTTTTTCATCGTAAATTCCGTTCTTTAATAAAATCATCAATAAACTCCAAAAATTGTTCTTTAACTATATTATAAGAGAAATCTTCCAAACGCCTCTCTTCTTCCTTTATTATCTGTTCCCGTAACTGCTTCTTTTCATGCACATAATTCATCATTCCTGCTACCAAAAGCGGATCCTTTGTCTCCATCAGTACCCCACTCCCGCCAAGTGTGAAGGCTATTGCTGAACTTTTGTAGGCAATAACGGGAATCCGAAAAAACATCGCCTCAACCAATGGCACACAAAAACCCTCATGCTCACTCTGGCATAAAAAAATATCTGCACAATGATAATATGCCAATATTTCATCAAAACGAATATGTCCTGTAAACATAATATCCTTTGCACCAATCCGATCAACATATGTCGCTAATTTTTTGTAATAAATATCCGTCTCCTTATAAGAACCCACAAGCACCAGTACAGCTTTGGGATTATAATATTTCTTATAAATATAAAAAGCCCGAATAATATCTTCAATTTTCTTATTTGGAACAATCCGTCCAGTAAATAAGACCATTGGCGTTTTCTGATATTTTTTTATTATCTTTTCATCCGGCTTTTTCTTATAATCATCAAAGGGAATTAAAATTGGTAGTATATCGATTCTACATTGATATCCCATTTCAATTAAATCCGCTTTATTAAACTCCGAAGCGGTCAGGCAATAATCCACTTTATCTGCCAAAAAAGTCACGTTTTGCAATGCCCACTTGTTTATTTCCTCAATGTGAGAATCATTTTTAGCAAAGAATTTCGGCGGTGTCACATTATGGTATCTAACAATTTTACGACATGACAAATCCGCAAAATCGTTATTGATTTTTGCACCTGTAGACAAATGCAGGATTGCAACATCTTCTTTTCCCAATTCGTACAATTTATCTACCGGTTTTGCCGCTGTTTTATCAAGTGGTTTTACAACACTCTCCGCATATATTTCAGTTTCATACCCGGCATTATGCAAAATTGTCTTTATTGCCATTGCATCATTACCAACAGCATCTCCATATGCCAATGTTGGAACTATCTGTACTACCTTCATATGAGCTCCTAACTATTTTGACTGCTTTTTATTTGCTTCTTAAGTTGTTCGATTTCTTCTTCAAGCATTTCGATTTTTTTATCTTTAATATTCATATGGCCATTACTCATATTTAATAGCCTTACACAATTAGCATTAAACTCATTCTGATCTGCGACAATCGGTTCAATATAAAACTTAATTAATTTTCTTAAAACCTTCTTGATAAAAACATTAAGCTTGCTTACCAGTCCATTGCCTCCTGGCAATTCCCGGTAGGCTTGGACATTCCATATGCTGTTTAATATATCAAAATAATCTTCCAGCGTTTTATTCTCTTCATCAAAATCCGTGATATCATCAAAACTCAGCATATCATTTGTATAACCTTTTTCTTGTATCTCCTGACGGATTTCTTCCATGATTTTCTCGATATTTATTTCTTCCATTGCTGCTTAACTCCTCCTTTTTAACCTACTTTATCTTAAGAATTCTGATACACCTTTCCCAACTTTGCCGCTGATGCTTCCCAAGTAAACTGCTCCGCCCATTTCCTACTTTCGGCACTTAGTCGTTTCCGATACTCTAAATCATCTAAAAGACGTTCCATATACTGCGCCATCAATTCACTATCCTGTGGTTCCACCAGAAGCCCTATATTACCAACAACTTCCGGTAAGGATGCCCGATTTGACACAATCACCGGCGTTCCACAGGCCATTGCTTCTAATGGTGGTATACCAAACCCTTCATATAACGACGGAAACAAAAATCCAACTGCCCCTTTTAACAATGGGGCTTTTTCTTCTTCTCCAATATAACCGGTAAAAATAATATGTTCTGTCAGACCATATGCTTGAACCATTTCAAACAGTTCTTGATATCCCCACCCCTTTTTTCCGGCGATAATCAGCTTTGGTGTTTCATCAAGCCGCTTTGCTCTCATTGTACGATATGCCTCAATAATCAAAGAAACATTTTTCCTTGGCTCCAACGTACCCAAATATAAATAATATGGCTCTTTTATTCCAAGTCTATTTTTTACAACAATGACTTGGTCATCGTTGATAGCAGGGTTATATACTGACAAATCCACACCACACGGAACCACATAAATTCGTTCCGGAGATACTCCAAGATATTTTATAATCTCGTTCTTGCTAAACTCCGAAATTGTAACAATAATATCAGCTCGCTTACAGCTATTCGCAACATTAGACTCCATATAGGCCCTGGTCGTATCTTCCATTGTCTCCGGACAGGCTCGATATACCATATCATAAATATATACTGCTGCCTTTCCCTTCACACCAGGTGGTATTACATAGTTAAAAAACTGTGTGAGATCTGTATCACGCCCCATAAACCATGAATAAGGCAGCGGTATTCTATTCCATAGCCTGCGATAAATTCCTAATGGAAAAAATCCACAGACCTTTAATTGATACCCTTTTTTTACATATGGCTCCATCGTCATTCTTTTTTGCTTTTTATTGCGAAAAGCAAAATAATTTAATTGGTATACATTCGACGAAATCAAGTCCATGTGAGTAATGATTTTTTCAATTGTCCAACCAATCCCTGTCTTATGCTCTTCAAACAAGGTCTGTGCATCCATTGCAATTTTCACCGATTATTCCTCACCGTTCATTAGCGTTTCATATATATTTTTCAAAGTATTGACTGAGTTCTGCCAGGCAAACTGCTCTGCCCGCCTTAGCCCTCGTTGGGTTAAATCTTTCCTCTGCTTCTCATCCTCAATTAAATTTTTCATTGCTTCACTTATTTCTTCAACCGAATATGGGTTTACCAAAACCCCCGCGTTTCCTATCACTTCTGGCAAAGATGCTGCTTCACCCGCTAACACCGGCGTCCCGCATGCCATCGCTTCAATCGGAGGCATTCCAAAACCTTCATACAATGATGGAAAGCAAAAAAACTTTGCTCCGGACAGAAGCAAGGGTAAATCCTGTTCATCAATATATCCGGTAAATAAAACCTTACCCTGCAGTTCCGGCTTCTCTGCCGCTCGATAAATATCATCACAAAGCCACCCCTTACCACCAGCCAATACCAGCTTAGGTAAATCTTCTGCTTTCTTATTTCTTACCAACAGTTCATATGCTTCAATCAGTCTCTGCAGATTCTTTCTCGGCTCAATCGTCCCCAGATAAAGAATATACTCCCCCGAAATCTTATACTTTACCTTTGCCTGCTCAATCTCTGCTTGCGCATAGCCATCATGAAACAACTTCAAATCAACCCCCATATATATGACTCTGATCTTTTCTTCCGGTACCTTTAGGTATTTTATGATTTCTGATTTACTAAATTCTGAAATAGTCAAAACAATATCCGCTCGCCGGCAAGACTGTTTCAACGTCAAATCCAACCAAATTCTGTTTTTCAGTCGCATTGTATCTCTACAAGCGTAATGCACCATATCATATATAAATGTAACTTTCTTTCCCTTAACTCCCGGCGGAATCACATAATTAAAGAACTGTGTAATCTGACAGTCACTCCTAAAGAACCAGTGATAAGGCAATGGCAGAAATAGCCAGATAAACTTATACCAAGGCATCTTAAAAAATCCGCAGGGTTTCAGCTTTGCTCCCACCGCCTGATATTCCCTCATCGCCGCCAATTTCTCCTCGTCACATCCCTTAGAGAAATAATTCAATTGACATTCATAATCTGTACTCTTTGCGATTCCTCGAATCAGATTATCAGCACACCATGCGATTCCGGTTTTATTTCCATTTAATAATAACTGCGATTCAAATGCTATCTTCACCAGCGTCCTCCTGATTCATCAGTCCCTGTCTCTCCACAGCTCCTCATAAATCTTCTTTATATTACCCACCATAATCTCTTGTGTATATTTCTCTTCCAAACGTTTTCGGGCTGCTTTCCCCATCTCTACCCGTTCCTGTGGATGAGCCACCATCCACTCCATCGCCGCCGTCAATTCTCCGGCACTCCCCGGCGCCACCGTCAGCCCCGTCTCGCCATGAATACTGACCTCCGGCACCCCACTGGGCAAGCTGGTATTAATCACCGGCATCCCATAGGCCATTGCCTCCAGCTGCACCAGTCCAAATGCCTCGCTTCGCTCCACCGACGGAAGTACAAACACATCTGCTTCCTCCATGCACCGCTTCATCTCACTATCACTCACATAACCTATAAAAAACACCCGGTCTGCAATCTTATAAGCCCCCGCCTGCTGTCTTAATTCCTCTTTCAGATTACCTTCACCAATAATAGTCAAAGCAGCATCTCTCCCAAGCCCGGCAAACGCCTCCAGCAACACTGAACACCCTTTATAATAAACAAGTCTTCCAATAAACAAAAAATTGATACTCTTTTTTTCCTTTTGATAACCATGCCGTGCCAGATAGTCGCCACCGGCATGCAGGATATCATCCGTAACCGCAAACGGAACCACCTTACACTTCTCCCGATAAGGCTTCAGATACTGGGAACCTTCCAGAATTCCTTCGGCACCCACCAATATCACATCTGCTCTTTGCAAAAACCGTTTCATAATCGGCTTGTACAAAACCATCCATTTTTTCTGCTTAACTACATCGCTATGCCAATACGCCACCACCTTACCGCGATAACCAGATAAGAGGCAGCCCAAATCTCCCAGCGGGAACGGAAGGTGATACTGAATCACATCCCTGTCTTTTGACATCCTTCGCAAATCCCGAAGAAAAGGAAAAGAAACCGGCACTGATGCCACGACTCCCAGACTTCCGGAACGATGAACCTCTACCCCGTTCACCTTTTCCACTGCCCCTCGTCCCTTTTTCTGACACACCAGCACCTTCAAATCCACCGTGTTATTTAAACCTTCAGAAATCTGCTGCAGTGTCTTCTCAATCCCGCCAATTTCCGGATAATACAGTTTATTCACCTGTAAAATCTTCATTTTTCCCATGTGTTTTCCTCAAGTGTTGCTGTTGTCTGCCCTTCTGCTATGCCTTCGGTACTGTCTTTCATGAACAATACTTTCAGTGTCATCATAATCAGCTTCAAATCCATACGAAATGAATAATTCTCAATATACATCAAATCCAGTTTTAGCTTATCATACGGTGTCGTATTATACTTTCCGTAAATCTGCGCATACCCGGTCAAACCACCCTTTACCTTTAGCCGATAATCAAACTCCGGCATATACTCCCGATACTCAGCCGCAATCTGTGGCCGCTCCGGTCTTGGTCCGACCAGCGACATCTCGCCTTTTAATATATTAAATAATTGCGGAAGCTCATCAATACGGGTCCGGCGGATTACCTTCCCAATCGATGTCACCCGCACATCACCTTCTGCCGCCAGACGGGCAACTCCGTCTTTCTCTGCATCCACCACCATGCTGCGGAATTTATAGACATCAAACTCCTTCCCATCCATTGTCAAACGCGTCTGCTTGTGAATGGGGGAACCACCATCAGATAATTTAATAAGTAATGCTGTCACCGCCATAATCGGCGATGTGACAGTCAATATCAGCAGCGATATCACGATATCCGTAGTCCGTTTCATCACCTTCTGCTCAAAGGTAAAACCATTGTTGCGCGCCAGTAAAAGCGGTGAATCAAACAAATGAATATCATCAGAACCGCGCAGTATAATATCCGAAATCTTTGGCAGCATATAGGTCCGAATCGACCTTTCGAAACAATACTTCATAATCTCGTTCCGCTTCTGGGAAGGAATATCCCCGATAATTACCGCGTCATAATTCTCAATCCGCTGGTATACATACCCCATACCGGCACAAATATTCACCGTTTCGCAGATATCATACTTGTCTTCACGGGTGTTGATCTTACTCATCAGGCTAAATGCCGAACGTTCCCCACGAACCAGAATCATCTTCCGCGGCGGGAAAATCCGGCCATAGATATATTGAAAAACATTGACCCACACCACCACAATTAACATCTGTACAAAGGTCATGCCCATAATAGGAACTACATTAACAAAATGACGATCCAAAAGACATATCTGAAAATATGAAATTATATTAACGCAGACCGCCGCCAGCATCTGCGAATACATAAGATCGCCTTTTCGCAAATACCCCACCTTCAAACCGCCATAGGTATGGACAAAAAACAGCAGCAGGACGCCATACAAAGCTACCATCAACCAGTTACCTTTGCGGAAGAATGGCAATTCGATATTATTGCTATAATACCCCATCCAGACATACCAATACAGCAGCATCTGTAAAGCAATTGCAACTATAGATGAGGCAAATTTAATAATCCGCTTAAACTGCTCTCTTTGATTCATGATTTTTCTCTTCATCTCCCCGGCATGCTGCCATCCCGACACTCAGCAGCAACCACATAATCGGTGTGGCAATCGGCAAATTTAAATTTACCAATGCCTGAGCACCGTAGCACAATACAGCAAACAGACAACCCACAATATATCCATTCCAGTTTCTT
>Ga0154002_1000012_pt1 | contig 34411 bp, 11 predicted proteins | sample TSNY086MetaG_FD_102276 | JGI IMG/M metagenome (GOLD analysis project Ga0154002, IMG submission 102276) | Attine ant fungus gardens microbial communities from New York, USA - TSNY086 MetaG | ecosystem: Host-associated > Fungi > Mycelium > Unclassified | place: USA: New York, Robert Cushman Murphy... | reverse complement strand
TTTCCTAATGCTGCTTTTATCTCTTCCTGGATTTTCTTTATTTTTTCCACAAACTTCTCTGCTGCCTTGAACTTCCCCTTTTTTCTTCCTTCAAATCCCATTTGTGGATCCTGACCATAGGTTACCTTGAAGGGGAACACTTTTGTAGCTGAATGAAACTAGTCTAGCCATTGCTCCTATCTATAATCAATAAAGACCCTCAGATATTGCTCTAACTCCTGATTGATCCTTTTTGTTTGCCCATCTATTTGAGGGTGATAGGCTATTGCCAGCTTTGTCTAGATTCCTAACTGTAAGGGCCACCAGAGTGGAATGGACTCTAGAAGAATCCTTAGTGATATCAGACTCCTAAGTTATATTACAACTCATCTCCAGGAGAATTCTTAGAGTTTAGGATAAGGCTCCTGGGGGTGTACTCTATACTATATATATTACTATAGTTTGTCCATCCCTGATCCTACAGTCCCACCAGTCAGGGTTAGAAGTTGCTGAGTTGAGCTAGAGGCAATTAAATATTATATAGTAATATTTAGTTAGATATAGGGTTGCTCTAGAAGGTTGGTCTAGTGTTCCAGAGGTGGCATTGGTAGGGTCCCTTTATACTAACAGCTTGTTTAATTCCCTTATCATTTCCACTGCAAACTGTACTTCTTTATCCAATATGATACTTTCTGGAAGACCATACAATTTCCAGACATGATCTCTGAATAACCTAGTGAGTTCTTCTGCCAATGTTTTCTTTGTAGTTGCTATAAAATGTACTATTTTACTGAATCAATCACAAATTACTAGAATTATATTATAACTCTAAACTAAAGGTAGTTTAGTAATAAAGTCTACTAAAATATGACTATAGTTTCTCTGGAATTACATTGGGCATTAGTTTTCCTACTAGAGCTTCACTTCTATTCTTGTCATGACTTAGCAAAATGGCTAAGTCATTATTTTATTTTACTTCCTTTTTTTTTTTCTTACTTAGATCTACTATACAAGAAAAAAGTGTAAAAAAGTGTTATATGACAATGTTGCATATCACAAGATCATGTCACATAAATGATGTCATATGATAAGTATAGGAAAGTAGTGCACAGACCATATAGTAATTATATAAGTAGTATACAAAATCAAATGGAAACTCTATGGAGTTCTTCTTGTCAACTTAGACTTGAAGTATAATTAAGTCATCTTAGGCCAAGTTGCTATAATTCTTGTAAAATTGACAAGTATTGTATCCATCCATATATTTTTCCACTTCCTTCATAACTTCTGGCTACCAATAGTTCCTTGTTACTAGTTCTATTGTCTTTTATTTTCTCTTATGTCCTTCTACTAGTATATTGTAATATAGCCATATTACCTCCCCCCTCAATTCCCCTTCCAGTATATAAATTTGCCCCTCCTTCATAACTACTCTCTCTTCTATTATCTACTCTTTGTTCCTCAATGTTTTCATCCCTGCTTTTTTTAGTTTCTCTACCATCTTAACTACTCTCTCATTCTCTTTCTATGTCTTTCTAATCCTATCTCTTAGGTTGTCTTCTTCTACCAGTGTTTTTGTTCTCTTTATCCATTCTAGCTTTATCAATGTTTGGTCCTTATTATTATTCTCTATTCTCTTTTGCCAATCTGGTCTCTATAAAGAAACCCTACCAATACCACCTCTGAAACTCTAGACTCATAGTCTGGAGTAATCCTGTGCTTAATTAAATATTACTATATAATATTTAATTCCCTTTAGCTTAACTCAGAGACCTCTAACTCTAACTAACAGAACTATAGGATCAGGGACACCTCAGTAGTAGGAGTATATATATTATAGAAGTATACCCCAGATGTCATAATATAGCTAAACAGCTAAGTCATTATTTATATTTCTTTTCTTTTTCTTTTCATTTAATTAGAAAATCAACAGATGTACAAGAAGGAATGACTTAAAAGAGATATATGGAACTTTATAAATAAAAGTAAATACAGAATATATATAAGTAGTATATGTAATTGAATAGAAACTCTATTGAGTTCTTCTTGTCAACTCAGACTAGGAGTAGTTCTAAGGTACTACAGTTTAAGTTCTTACACCAGAAGTCTTATTCTAATCTCTAAGGATTCTTCTAAAGTTTGTTCTGCTCTGGTCATCCTTATAGTCTTCTACTCAACCTATCTGCTTTCTCCATACTTTTTCCTAGGATATATTTCAAGGTAAAGTCAAATCATAATAGGTATAATGCCTATCTGGCTTGTCTTCAATTTAACTTTTAGCTAGTTATAAAGTACTGGAGGTTTTTGTAATCTGTCCAGATTTTAAACTTTACTTTTGCTCTTTTTAGGTAGTGTCTCTATACTTCTAAGCATCAAATTACTGCTAGCATCTCTTTGTCATAGATTTCATAATTTTGCTAAGTTGTATTCAGTAATTTAGAAATAAAGATAGCTGGTCTCTACTTTTTATCCCTATACTTTACTGATAGTATTCTCTCTGTTGTATAGTCTGAGACATTTGCCTCTACTCTCATCTTCTTATCTAAATCAGGAATGGCTAAGACTGGTTTAGTTGTGAATATTTTCTTTAGTTTTTTGAATACTTCCTTCTACTTCTTTCTCCACCTCTACTTCTTTTCCTTTTTAACCAGTAAATGTAATGGAGCTGTAATTCTAGCAAAGTCCTTGATAAATTACCTATAGTAATTGGCAAGTCCTAGGAAATTTTGTACTTTCTTTACATTTTTTGGTACTAGTCAGCTCAGGACTCTGTTTACTTTCTTCTTCTGTATTTTTATCCCTTGAGGCCCAATTACTATATCTAGGAATTCTACCTCTTTGACTTTCCACTGATATTTTTCTGGTTTAACAAACAGATTGTTCTTCTCCAGTCTCTTTAACACTTCCTCAACCAATTTATTGTACTTTTCCTTAGTATCTGTGGCAACTATTATGTTGTTAATGAATATTGCTGTATTTTCTTGATTGATCATATCTTGGAATAGATTGTGTAAGAGAAACACTCAGAGATGGTCACTCAATAAGCTAGAAGAAGGTCCTGGAAGCTAGTGTAATATTTGAGTAAAGATAGATCTATCTATTGTCACAAACTTCATTCAGACCATAACTCTAGGAATACTTGACCAATTTCAATGATATAAATTGCCACTAAAAGCCCTTAAGAAGACCTTTCAAATGGTACCAAAATCGTCTCAAAGAAATCAGTATTTACAGAGTTATCAGCAGATCAGTCTATGATCACCAAGTCACCAGACACTAAATTGCCAATATCTCAGGAACTGCTTAATGTAATCGTTCTCTTCAATGACCATTGTGAATCTCTCTTCAATATGCTTCTTTCAGCTATAAATAGATCCTGAGGCGATAAGATCCCATGGAGATACAAGGTCCTCAATATTTGTATATAATACTGATCTTTATTTATAGATTATCATCTGTTCTTGAATAGAACAAAGGACTGCCCTAAAATGGTTAGATTATCTCTATTTCAAGAACAATAGCACTCCTATATGTAAAACAATAGGTAGTGATCATATGGTAGGCTGTCCTAGTATACAGACTACCACAATTATGTATTTAGGGACTGTATGTCTGAGGATAAACCTTAGACTTAACAACATCTTTTGCTACTGTCTAAACTTCACTTTTTTGAGCCTTTTAATTATCAAATTATCAACTCACAAATCAGTAAGTGGCCATTTGTGATATTCTAGATACAATACACTATACAAATTATTGGAGACTAATCAGGAGCTCACTGTTCTCTATTTTCTTTTGCCAACTCTTGTAGTATTTCTACTATCTTCTCTTTTCTTCTCTTTCTCTGCCAACAATTTTTGGCCATATAGCTCTATTTTCTACAAACAAAACATATCCTATCCTTTCCTCTTCCTCTATTGATATCTATTGTGTTGAGGTCTCTTTCTAGCTTCTATTTTCCCTAGTTGCTCTATGCTTCTCCTTTGAAGTTCTAATCTCTTGCTCTTTACACAATCTATTCTCTTCTTTCTCTATATAATCCTCCTCCTAAGCCTTCTCTAGGCTATGCATTTTCCTGTAGGTATGCTATATATCTTTCTAGTATTTTTTTCTCTACTCTATATTGTTTCTAATTTCTATCTAATTTTACTGCTCTCTTCTGCCACTCTTTTATTATACAAGAGAGGCTTTCTACTTTTGCCAATTTTCTTCTAATTGTCTCATTTAGCCCTCTTTTAAATTTCTCAATGAGAGGTCATCCCTTATAGTCATTTCCTTTTGTTATCTTTTTAAATTCTTGAACATACTCATCATACATCCTTTCTCCCTACTCCATTGTTCTTAACTGCTTTACTTTCTGTTCTTCTTCCACAGTCTTCCCAAACTCATTCCTTATTTTTTTAAAAACAACTCCTTTACTGTTTCTATCTCTGATTCTCCCTTTGACAATTCATTTAACAGATTATCCTTTCATACCTCCATTACCCCTCCTTGCACATAAGATAATACCCAGGCCATCTTTGTTGATTCTGACTCTTCCATTATCTTTATACTCAGATACTGTTATGCTCTAGTAACCTCCTATAATACTATATACTCTGCCAAATACTTATTTCAGCAACTCTCTTCCTTGGACTTAATCTTGGCTATGCATTATAGCTAAGTATTAGTTAGTATGACTTATTCTCTGTGATTAGTCTTTATATAAGCAGCTAGTTTAGTAAGCTTCTCCTTAGCTTTGTTATCTACTAAGTCTGCTCCTCTCTACCTTAGGGCTACTATCTTTTTCCTCTCTGGAGTAATATCAATATATCCTGACTCCAAGTGGGTTAGCACAGAGGGAGATACAATGAGAAATTGAAGTCATACCTACCCAATATTCCAGAGCCCAACTTGACAAATACAATTAAGCCATATTAATAAATATACTCACTTCCTCTATCCTTCCACTAAAGAAGGGAGGTTTTTCTATTTCTACTCTAGCTCTTCTATTTTGTTGTAGTAAAGTAGTCATCTGCTGCTATAGGCCAGCAATTAGGGTAAGAAGTTGCTCTTCTCAAGTGAGGGAAGGAAATTGTGGTACAGAAGCAGTAGATTGCTATTGTTGTTGTTGTTGGTGAGACATATATAGTAGTGGTGGTAATAGTAACAGTGATAATGATAGTAATAGTAATTTCTTATATAAGAAAGAGTGGTCTTCTTTGTTTGAACTTATGACTAGCTACTAGCTAGAAGAGTAAAACAATATTATTCCTAAGAAAGAAATCTTTAAGCTAGATGGGCCTTTAAGAAATTACTATTGTTCTTCTGTGTAGACTGATCATAATGAACTAGTAACATAGAGTTAATAGTAAAAAACTATATACAAGTCTACTCAATATAGAGGTTAGGTCTTAGATAGGGACACAAGTTTTATCCAGGCCTTTTACTTACTGTTTCTAACTAACAGTAAAGTCCCCTTTATAGCTAGGGTATTATGAAATAATCTTTAAAAAAAAACTGTTTTCTACACATTTATTAATCTAATAGGAAATATCTAAAAGTATAATACAGGAAAGATATAAATAGCATGGGAAGGATTATGTAAGATATGTATAATTATTAATAAGAGTCATGTGATCATAGTAGACAGGCACATAGACTAACAGACATTTGTATAAGTAGCTAGAACAATCTAATAGAGAATTTTATCAAGTTTTTCTTAAACAACCATCTTGGTTGAGCCTAAGTCTTCATGGCCTTGCTGTAAAGACAACAACAAATGATCAGCCAGAAGTTACACCAAAGAGCTTAATAAAGGTTCTAGAAGCTAGAGTAATATTTAAGTAAAAGTAAATCTATTAATACAAGCTCTTATATATACCACAAAGGATGGTCTGTGTACAGTCATATGAGCTACAGTCCAATAATAGCACTTTCTAATTTAGATAAATAGAATAATTGGAGTGACATACAAACTGAGAGGTAAGGAAATAAATAGATAGGTATTATAAGATAAGATAAGCTAGATAAGTACAAACCTGGTACTTAGCTAAGCTCTATCCTAGGGTGACAGCTATCCTCCTACACTTGTACTATCATAGGGTCCACTTTCCAAAAAGCTTCCAAATATTGTACTTGTTAGTAAAAATAATAAGAGAGTAAGTAAAAAGTGTAGTATCAAAGCTATAAGATACAGGGTTAACAATAGGTATTGAGTTCTTGTATTAGTGCAAGGTTGTGAAGACTTAAAGCTCAACCAAAGTAGTTGTTCAAAAAGAACTTGATAAAGTTTTCTGTTAAATTGCTCTAATCACTTATATAAATATTTATTGGTCTGTATATCTGTTTTTCACAATCACATGACACTTACTAATAACTATATATATTTTATATAATATTTTCATACTATTTATATCTTTCCCACATTATATTCCTGGATATTTCCCATCAGATTAATAAATATATAGAAAATAGTTTCTTTTTTAGGAACTGTCTTATAACAATCTGGCTCTGAATGTTCTTTCTGAGTCTTCTTTAGAATTTCACCACTAAGGTCCAGGGATCTATAACCAGTATTAGAAGCCAAAGTCTGGAACCTATTTAGGTAGTTATCTACTATCTAGTTCCCTTGATAGTAGGACACACTCTCTAAGATATTGATTGCATTAGCTTTTATGTTGATTAGAAAGAACTGAGTTTGGAATTGTTGCTCAAACTCAGCCTAGATCTGAATAGAAAGTTTGTGGGTATTTGCTTTATATCTAAAGACATTTTTGGATCACTTGGTAGTCTAACCTTTTTTAAAGAATATGAGGGCCCAAAGTATCTTTTTCTCTTTGTAGCTAAACTACTCTAGGACCAGACATATATAAAGAAGGCAGGAGTTGAGAAAGGCTTAACTAGTACTCTGGTCTCTATGAAAGTCTGGTAGAGATGAGAGCTTTATAAGAGGACTCTGCTAATACTATTCCTGGAATACTAGATGGACTTTCTAGAGTAATCCTATATCCAATTAAATATTACTATATAATATTTAATTATTCTTAGCTTGACTTGGCAATTCCTAACCCTAGTAGATAGAACTATAGAATCAGAGATGAACAAACTGTAATAGTATATATAGTATAAAGTATATCCCAGAAGCCTTATTCTAAACTCTAAGGATTTTTCTAGAGGTGAGTTATAATACAACTTAAGAGTATAATATCAACTAAGAATTTTCCTGGAGTCTACTCTACTCCAGTTGCTCTTATACCTAGAGTATACTCTACAGTATATATATTTCTATAGCTAAAATATCCCTGATCCTATAGTTCTGTCAGTCAGGGTTAGGAATCTCCAAGTCAAGCTAAGGGAAATTAAATATTATATAGTAATATTTAATCAGAGATAGAATTACTCCAGAATATAAGTCTAGTGTTTCAGGAATGGTATTAGAGCATAGAGAAATTACAGCACCTCTTACTATACTTACCATACTCTATCACAAACATGTCACAAATATATCACAACTATGTCATATTGCAATAATATCATCAACAATTGATATTATCTCTTACTCTACTATATATTGTAGTTACTATATGTTATATCAAGGATTACTCTAAGGTTATTAAAATGTTTAGAAAGAGGATAGACATATATATTAACATAGAGATAAAAACAAAATGGAAATAAGTGAGGGTAATAAGTTAGAGCAGTTGTTAAACAAGAATAAGTTTGTATATTTTTATATAAATCTTATCTAAGTTACTTTCTTTTATACTTGAGAACATATTTAGTAAAATTATAGTATAGTGGCTGGCTGTGTTCTGTTAGGAAACATGCTATCAAAATATAGAGAAATCTAGATAAATACATAACTTTGACCTAAGATAATATAATAACAAAGCTTGAGATTTCTATAACTCAAAAATCAATCTTTACTAAAAGACTCTAGTTGTATAATACTGAGTTTTATTAGAATTTATGTCATACAAGAATTTATGATATTATTATGTGATAAAATGCAATATAGTAAAAGTGTAGTAGAAGTACAGTAGAATATTAATAGAGTATCACTTTCATAAATTAGTAACATATATACAGTTCAAGAAACATGTTAGAAATCTTACCAATGTACTGAAATCACTGTTTGTTTGTTTCTATTGCAAGTTTAGTGTTTCTTTTAACTATATAAAGTGATTAACCAAGAAACTGAAAATATTGTGATTACTTTTGGGAAGTATTTGCCACTTTTTGTCTCTTTTATTTGAGCATTCCCAAATACAGCCAATTTATTGTAAAAAGACAACTACACAAGTGCCAATAATGTACTATCCTTTTTTGTAAGAGAAATTTGAAAGTTGTAATTATACTTATAACTGAAATAATAGAAGAAAAAGCTGCAAAAATGATTTTTTATTAGGATAGCATTGGCTTTAGAATATAGTATATTTGGAAAGATATCATTACAAACTACATAAATTTATTGATTTTTCTACTTTCAATAGTGAAAAGTCTACAAAATAACAAAATAGCCAGAAATTGAATAAAACTTGAAAGAAATTACTACTAGTATTAAGTATAACAGAGAGTTATCTATAAAAAGCAATGATCAATAAAATAGAATATAAATAAATAACTAGAAATGTTTATATACCTAAGGCATAGGTGGTACACCTCTGGAAGATATCTAGTATGTTCTTAAAGTGGCCATTGTATACTCAAAAGAAATAACAGATGATATATTGATTATCTGTAAAGTAGGAAAATCAGTAGAAATATGGAAATAATTATGAAAAAAATGAATATACCTTAGGTATAACAGAAATGCCTCTATAGGATACCTAGCATATTCCTGGAGTGCCTGTTGAATATTTGAAGGAAAGGAGAACAGATGGTATATGGATTGTCTTAAAAGCTATAAAATAAGTAAGAATACATAGAAAATGAGGAAAAAGCATAAACATATATTGGACATAACTGTTCTTGCATGTTTCTGGGGTGTTCTTTGAATATTTGAAGGAGAGGGAGACAAGATAGTATATTAGTTACCTATAAAGTACAAGAAATAAGTAGAAATACATACATAATGAGGAAAAAAATGAACATACCTTGGACACAATAGAAATACCTCCATGAGATACCTGGAATGTCTCTGAGATATTCTTAAAATTTTTGATAGGGAGAAAAAACAAACAGCATATAGATTGTCTATAAAACTAAAAAATGAGGAAAATAGACAGAAAACTGATTGAAAAATTCACACACTTTTTGCACAGTGTTAATGCCTCTAGGGGACATCTAGCATGTCCCTAGGGTACTCTCCAAATGTTCAATGGAAAGAAAAGGCAAACAGTACATAGTAAGCTATAAAGGTAGAAAATCAGTAAAAATACATGGAAAATCAATGAAAAGGATTCACATACTTTGGGCATCAAGGTAGCATCTCCAGAAGATGTCTGGTATGTTCCTAGCATATTTTTCAAGTGTTTGACAAAGAAGAAAGGCAAATAGTGCATGGTGACTTGTAAAGGTCAAAAATCAGTAAAAATATATAGAGAATTAATTTAAAAAAATGTATATGCAGTGGTCATAATGTACACACCTCTAGGGGACATCTAGTACATTCCTGAGGTGTTCTCTGAATGTTCAATAGAGAGGGAAGACAAATGGTATGTAGTAATATGTAAAGGTCAAAAATTAGCAAAAATACATGTAAAATTGATAAAAAGAATAAATATATGGTGGTCATGATGTACACACCTCTAGGGCATGTCTGATATGTCCCTGAGGTGTTCTCCAAATATCCAATGGGAAGAGAAGACAAACAGCATATAGTGATCTATAAAGGTAGAAAATTAGTAAAAATACACAGAAAATTAATAAAAAAATTTACACACCTTGTGTATAGAGGTAACACCTCCAGTAAACATCTGGTATGTCCCTAGTGTGTCCTTCAAATATTCAACAGAGGGAAAGAACAGATAATACATCAGTTGTCTATAAAGATAGAAAATAAGAAGAATAACTAGAAAATTGTTAAAAAAACAATACATACACCTTGGATATAGTGCAAATACCTCTAGCAAACATACAACATGTCCCTAAAGCATCTGTTGCATGTTTGAGGGAGAGGGAGGGTAGATAACACATTAGTTATCTACAAAGAACAAGAAATAAGTAAAAAATTACAGATAATTTGAAAAAAAGATTACATATCTTGAAAATGACTAGTATATCTCCAAAAGATAGTTTTCATGTCCCTGGAGTACCTAGCATAAGTGTAAAGAGAAAGAAGGGTAGATAATAAATTATGTCCTAATAAACAGCAATAGAATATTAGCATTAATATAGTTGCCTTACTGGGATACTACATCAAACATCAAAAATATATATCAAAACCTCATAAAATGCCACTTTATTGTATATTTTATTCTTTAGCCTTATTGTAGACGTAAAATATACATCTAAAGCTATATAAATAAGACTTATAGTATGACTATTGAATTAAGTTAATTCCAGAACTGAGTTGTCTTTTATTCAGGATAAACAAAGAAAACTCAACAAAGTTCCTCTTAGATTTGGGCTACTACTTATACCTTTTATATATGGTTTGTGCTACTAACCTTAACCTACTAATAATCTAATGGAATTTACTAGAATATTCCTTGATATATGATCTATGTAATATAACTGATCATGTGACCAATTTATTATAGGATATAATGGATTGTGACAAATGTGACAGGTCATGTGATCCTGATCATGTGACTCCCCTGTTATCTAATTAAAAGAAAAGAAAAGTAAAAGATAAAGAATTAAAGAAATAAAAAGTTATTATGGCCAAGACAGCTCATAACAAGACTAACTATCTAGGTACCTCTATCTCTAGTCTCTCAAAGACATTTTTTCTAAAGAATGATACATAGCAATATCTATCTCTACTCTCCCATTCATGAACACTATGAAATAGAAGATTCCTACAAAAATATATTATAGTACCTAGATTATACTAAAGTGTTGTTTCAAATTTAGGCAAGTAAAAAATAGCTAACTGATATGATCCAAAGATAACAACCTGATCATACCAAGAATAGATCCCAAAGTGATCTCTATGCTCTCTAGATGTTCTGTTTGTAATAGGAGATAATCCTGAGTAAACTATAGACTATAGAGAAGCATATCTTTCAGTAATTGGATCTGCTTTTAATTTTTTCATGACTTGATAAGCAATATCATAAAGTATTGGATAAGTAAGAGAAAGAATATTGTCTATGAACTTGAGAGGGTCAGTAATTTTCTGAAGCCAGCTCTGGACCCCTTTATTTATATTATAATGCATTGAGGATAAGAGAATGATTTTGGCCTTAAGATCTTTCTTCAAAGATATAAGTAACTGATTTTGACAAAAATACAAGATAAATCATATCTCATGTCCCAAAGGAAACTAGCCTAGAGAAAATATTTTTATACTATTCACAACTCCAGACCTAGAGCTCTAATAAATATCTGGATATTCTTTTTTCAATTTTTCCTACCAGTAATAAGTGAATGAGAGAAAAAAGAATCTAGATCCTTTTGAGCAGTGGTTAATGTTCTCTACAAGATAAATATTAGAATAATTATACAAAAAGAGATATTAGCTTATACAATGATCTTTTAGTAGTATCTTTAGTAGATACCACAATAGAATATGGCCCTTATTGTCTATAATGGTATATAAATAACTTATATATCCTAAGTTAGCCTTTTTGAGAACATAGTAAAAATAAGTAAAAAATACTCACATAGAAAATATAAAGCGTTAGTTGATATATTTACAATTAAGTTTTAGTCTTTTGCTTTTGGTTTTCTTTTTCTATTTTGTGGTCTAGAATATTGTAGCAACTTAGCCTGAGATGACTTAATCATCCTCCAAGTCTAAGTTAACAAAGAAAACTCAATGGAGTTTTTATTGGATTTTGTATACTACTTATACAACTACTATATGGTCTGTGCACTACTCTCCCATACTCATCATATGACTCTATCATGTGATATAATGTGTGACATTAGTCATGTAACACTTTCTCACACTTCTTCCTTATATAGTAAGTCTAAATAAGAAAAGAAAAGGAAATAAAAGAAAAGAAATATAAATAATGACTTAGCTGTTTTGCCAAGTCATAACAGATATTCAATATATTCATATTTATAGAGAGGTTAGTGTAAAATTCATAGAAGAATATATTGAAAGAGTATTAATATTTTTTGATTCTTTATTAGGCTTAATTTTTTTTATATTTTGATTCTGAGCTTTTGAATATTATTAGTATTTTTATATTTGTTCTATTTAGTTCATATACAAGTATTAGATTTTTTAGAAAATTTTTGTGGTGAAGTTAAAAATATGAAAAGTTAAAAATAAGTTAGTTATATATTTAATAATACTACTTTACATTAGTAGTTTGCTGATTATCTAATCTTGTCATTAGTAAATAAATTTTTATAAGTTTAGAGCTATGGGTTATGCCAAATATACTAGACTCTCAAATATAAATGTTACTCCCAAAAAGTCAGTATATACCAGGAAAATTATAGGAATTAGATTGAATATACAATAGAGTGGTATTTTATAAAGTTTTGATATATATTTTTGATATTTAATGCAGTGTCCCAGTAAGACAACTATATTAATGCTAATACTTTGTTGCTGTTTATTAGGACATAATCTATTATCAACTCTCTTTTCTCTTTATACTTATGCTAGGTACTCTAGGAATATAAAAATTGTCTTTTGGAGATATACTAGTTATTTCCAAGATATGTAATCTTTTTTTCAAATTATCTGTAATTTTTTACTTATTTTTTGTTTTTTGTAGATAATATAAGGGAATGAGTCTTAGTCATACTAGGAAAGCTTAGTAATACATTGATATGAGTAAGTAGTATCTAGTTTGTCCTATAATCTGTATAGTCATTTTCTATATAAATCCTTCTCTTTTGTTTTCATTGTTCTATTAGTACTAAATAGCCTTATAAGATAATATAGTTATTAATGTATCTGTCGTGTGTTCCCTTGGCAATGTGTATATACTGGCTAGTATAGAATTTAGTGTCTGGTGTTATTGATAGACAGTAAATGTCCTTAGTAATCACCCTAGGTAGATGTTCAAGAAAAACTCATTGGAGTTCTTTGTTAGATTGGACTTCTACTTATACTACTTTTTTACAGTGGCTGTACTATTAGTCCATAATTATATGTTCTTCCAGAATGTTCTGTGATCATTTGACCTTGTCATGTGACCTTAGTTCCCACACTATTTATATCTCAACCCTATTGTACATCTTGAGGTTTTGGATCAAGTGTTCAAATACTCAGGAAACTATTCCCCTTTTGGGGCTCTTATAATATGGTCTCTTCTTCAAGTTTCCTCATCTCAAGGAATTTTTCCATTGATTCCAGTTCTCATCCCACCTCTTTTCCCTTTCTTTTTTGTACCTCTTTTTTCCCTAGCCATATAACAATTTTGCCATGAACTTCCTTAGTAATTTCTGACTAAATTCCTTCTTTTCTTCTTTTAGCTCTTATTGCCTTAGTTCCTCAACTTCTTCTCCATACTTCCTCTCAAACTCTTCTACCAACTCTTTTACATTTTCCAAGTTTTTTCTATTCTCCCAAGTATTTTCTTCTGCTGTGTATCCCTTTCACCTTACCAGAAACTTTTCCTTTCCTCTAATTATTCTTTTGTTTAAGATTTTTTCTATCTCGAATTCCTCCTGTTCTTTAATAATGAGCAGTTTTGGCAGTATCTTCTTTTGTCCCTCTACCTGTAGTTTATAGAGCCATACTCTACTTATGTTAACTACAGAGTATATTTTAATAGACTTAGATAGTTCTAATTCTATCACGTTACTAGAGACAATTCCCTTGACTTTGTAAAGGCCCACAAAACACTCTGTTAACTTCTCTGATCTTCTCCCTTTCATCTGCCATTTTAAGTCCTTTGTACTTAGCAGTACTAAGTCCCTTACCCTGTATTCCTCTCCCTCCCCTTGCTTTTTGTTTACAAACTTCTTCATTTCCTCCTATGCTTTTTCTAGTGCTGCTTTTGCTTCCTCCTGTATTTTCTTCATTCTTTCTACAAATTTTCCTGCCACTCCGTACTTCCCTTTTTTTCTCCCCTCAAATTCCATCCTTGGATCTTGACTATAGTTTGCTTTGAATGGTGATATTTTTGTTGCCATGTGATTTTTGTTATTGTATGTGAACTCTACCATTCCTAACCAATCTGGCCACTACTCTTGTCTATAGTCAATGAAGATCCTCAGGTATTGTTCTAACTTCTGGTTTATTCTTTCTGTCTGCCTATCTATTTGAGGGTGATAGGCTATCAAGAGTTTTGTCTGGATTCCCAACAAGTTATCTAGCTCCCTCATCATTCCCACCACAAATTGCACTCCTCTATTTGATATAATGCTTTCTGGAAGCCCATGCAACTTCCATACATGATCTCGAAACAACTTTGCAAGTCTTTCTGCTGACATTTTCTCTGTTATTGCTATAAAATATGCCATTTTACTGAAGTGGTTGCATACTACTAAGATAGTATCATATTCCTGGGCTAATAGCAGTTTGGTGATAAAATCTATTGAGATATGGCTCTATGGTTTTTCTGGGATTGCATTGGGTATTAGCTTTTCCACTGGTGCTTTGCTTTGATTCTTGTATCTTTGACAAGCATTGTATCCATCCACATATCTTCCCACCTCCTTTGTTACTCCTGGCCACCAGTAATTCCTGGTGACCAATTCTATCGTCTTTTATCTCCCTCCATGCCCTCCTACTAGGGTGTTGTGGTATAATCATATTATTTTCCCCCTGAGTTCTTCTTCTGGCATGTATATCTTTCTCTCTTTCATTACTATCCTATTTTCTATTTTCTATTCTTCATCTTTCAATGTCTTTATCCCTGCCTTCTTTATCTCTTCTACTGCTTTTACTATCTTTTTATCCTCTTCCTGTGTACTTTTGATTCTTTCCTTTAAGTTTCCTTTCTCTATTATTGTTTCTGCTCCCTTAACCTATTCTGGCTTTATTAACTTCTGGTCCTCATTATTCTTTTCCACTCTCTTCTACCAGTCTAGTCTTTTGCTTAATCTGTTTGCCTTCCCCATGCTCTTTCCTAGAATATATTTTAATGTAAAATTAAATCGTGATAGATATAAGGCCTATCTTGCTTATCTCTAGTTTAATTTTTGGCTCATCATAAAATACTGGAGATTCTTATGGTCTGTCCAGATTTCAAATTCAAGTTTCGCTCCCTCCAAATAGTGCCTTCATGCTTCTAGATACCTAATAACTACCAGCATCTCTTTATCATGAATTTCATAGTTTTGTTCCGTGGTATTCAATGACTTAGAGATAAAGGTCACTAGCCTTCACTTCCCATCCTCATACTTCATTGACAACACTCTCCCTGTTGCATAGTCTGAGGCATCTGCTTCCACTCTCATCTCTCTATCAATTTCTGGGATAGCTAGGATGGGTTCTGTAGTGAATACTGTTTTAAGTCTCTCAAACGCTTTCTCCTGTTCCTTTTCCCACTTCCATTTCTACTCCTTCCTAACTAGCATATGTAGCAGTACTACTATTCTAGCAAAGTCTTTTATGAACCTCCTGTAGTAGTTGGTGAGACCCAGGAACTTTTGTACTTCTTTGACATTTCAAGGTACTGGCCGGTTCAGGACTCTCTCTACTTTCTCTTTCTGCATCTCTACTCTCTTTGGCCCAATTACTACTTCCAGGAACTCCACTTTTTTTACTTTCCACTTGCACTTTTCTAGCTTTACAAACAGGTCATTCTCCTCTAGTCTTTTTAATACCTTTTCCATCAGCTCATTGTGCCTCTCCTCTATATCCATGGCTACTAAGATATTGTCAATAAATGTTGCTATATCTCCTTGGTTTATGAGATTGTGGAATAGATCATTCATTATTGTTTGGAAGGTAGCAGGGGAGTTCGTTAACCCAAAATACATGACTATGGGTTCATAAGCCCCAATATGCATTGTAAACGCTGCCTTCTATTTGTCTCCCTCTTTGATTCTGACGTCATTGTATCCACACCTCAGGTCCAGCTTCATAAACACCTTCCTTTTTCCTACTCCATCCAGTATGTCTGCAATAAGGGATAAAGGATACCCATTCTTTATCATCTACTGATTTATGTATTGATAGTCCTGCACCATTCTCTATGTGCCATTTTTTTTACTACAAAGTGTACTGGTGACATTTGGGGCAACTTGGAAGGTCAGATGTATCCTTTCCTTAACTGATCTTCCACAAATGCCTGCACTTCTTCCCTTTTCTCCCTTGACAATGAGTATACCTTTCTCTTTTTCAGCGTGAACTCTTCTTTCAATTCTATAGCATGGTCCCAGGTCTTTCACACTGGCATTCTCTCCAACTCCTTTTTTCCAAATACCTTCTTCTACTTCCAAAACCTTTTGGATACCAATTTTTTTAACATTTCTTTGTCCTTGTCCTTTTTCATCTTTTTTACTTCCTTCTTCTTCTCTTCTTGCTTTTTCCTTTCACATATAGGTGGGTAATGTGTCATTTTTACTTCTCCTTTTTCCCAATCTATCTCTGGGTTATGGACTATTAGCCACGGTATTCCCAGTATTACCTCTGTTTTCCCTAAATTACATATATCCATTCTTGCCCTTTCCACATGTCCTTTGAAGAATATGTTGCACTCTACCTGGTGCATTATAGCTCCTCCTGCATTTACCGTTCTATCTATATTTCTAACTAACAGGGATTTCTTTAGCTTCTCCATTTTAAACCCCTTTTCTCAGGCAAAGGTTGTATCCATGAATAGGTCTGTTACCCCACTATTTAGTAGTACCCTTGCTGCTACTCCTTCATACCTTTTCAGCTTTTCCAGCCCCACCTTTATCCAGACTTCTCTTAGTAGCTATAGAGTATACCATATATCTTTTACTCTCTCAGTTGTATTGGTACAATTTAATTTATTTCCCAGCTTTTATGGGTACAATACACTGTACAGGTTATTGGAGGCTAGCCAAGAGCTTACTGTCCTCTATTTTCTTTTGCCGACTCCTACGGCATTTCTACTACCCTTTCTTTATGTCTTTCCCAACAATTTTTGGCCATATGACCTCATTTCCCACACACATAGCATGTTCTGTTCCCTCCTTTTCTTCTGTCTATATCCATTGCATTTGGGTCTTTTCTTGGACCTATTTGAGTTCCCCCTTTATTGAATGTATTTCCTCCTCCTCTATACCCTTCTTCCATTTTCTATGTTATTTGCCTCCCTCTTCCCCTATACAATCCTCCTCCATAGCCTCCTCTAGGCTATGTATTTCCCTCTAGGCATACCACATTCCTCCCCAACATCTTTTCTTCTATTCTGCTTTGCCTCTGATTTTTATCCAACCTCACTGCCCTTTCTTGCCACTCTCCAATGGTAGTCGGTGGCTCTTCTGCTTCTACCAACTTCCTCCTAATACTCCCATTCAATCCTCTTTTAAATTCTTCGATGAGAGGTCTTTCCTCATAGCTACACTCTCTGATGACCTTTTTGAATTCCTGTACATACTCATCACAGGTCCTCCCTCCTTGCTTGATTGTTTTCAGTTGTTCTATTTTCCTCTCTTTCTCCAATATTTCCCCAAAGTTGTTCCTTATTTTTGTGAACAGCTGTTCCACCAATTCCACTTCTGACTCTTCCTTAGCCAGCTCATCTAGCAAGTTATCCTTTCATGCCTCTGCTATTTCTCCCTATACATATAACAACACCCAGGCCACCTAGGTCACGGCTATCTCTTCTGTTATCTTCATTCTAATGTATAGATGAGCCGTGTTAACAAACACGCTTACCTTTTCCATTTTTCTACTGAAAACTTGAGGTCTTGCAACCTCTACTCTGCTTCCCTGTTGCTGAAGGAGCATGGTATTAATCTGTTGCTGCAGGGTCACAATTATGACAAGGAGTTGCTTTTTTTTGGTTTGGTGGGGGGCAGGCGCTAAAGGGGGTTCTTTCTATTGCTGTTGTTGATGAGACATATGTAATAGTGATGGCAATGGTGATGATTCCTTGTAGGAGGATAAACAATCTTCTTTGTCTATACTTATGACTAACTACTGGCTAAGAAGAGTAAAACAGTACTATTCCTAAGAAGGAAATTCCTAAGCTAAATGGGCCTTTAAGAGGTTGCCGTTGTTCTCCTACATAGACCAGTCACAATAGATCAGTAGCACAGAGCTGATAGTGAAAAACTAGTTATGAGTCTACTCAATGTAGAGGTCAGGTCTCAGGCAGGGACACAAGCTTTGTCCAGACTGTCTACCCACTGTCAGTAAAGTTCCTTTTACAGCTAGGGCCCACTATCCAAGATATTTTTGAGCACTATGCTCATCAGCGAGGACAATAAGAGAGTAAGTGAAAATAAGAATGTTGAGGCTGTAAGGTATAGGATCAACAATGGGGATCGAGTTCTTATATTATTGATAGATAGTGAATGTCCTTAGTGATCACCCTAGGTAGATGTTCAAGAAGAACTCAATGGAGTTCTTCATTGGATTGGACTCCTACTTTTTTACAGTAGCTATACTATTAGTCCATGATTATATGTTCTTCCAGAATATTCTGTGATCATTTGACCTTGTCATATGACCTTAGTTCCCACACTATTTATATCTCAACCCCATTGTATATTTTGAGGTTTTGGATCAAGTGTTCAAATACTCAGGAAACTATTTCTCTTTTGGGGCTCTCATAACATCTGGTGACTTAGTGATTACTGACTAATCTGCTAATAACTTGGTGAATACTAATTACTTTGAGACATTTTTAGTACTGTTTGAAAAGTCTTCTTAAGGGCTTTTGGTGGCCATTTAGATCATTGAAATCAGTTAAGTATTCCCAGAGTTATGGTCTGAATGAAATTTGTAACACTAATACTAGAGTAGGAGGGACTGTACTATTCTCTTATATCTTTTCTTCCTATTAAACATTTGAAGGATATCTCAGGAATATACCAGATATGCCCTAGAGGTATATACATTATGATCACTACATGTATATCTTTTTCCTTAATTTTATGTGTATTTTTACTGATTTTTTACCTTTATAGCTTACTATGTGCTATCTTGTTTCCTTTTATATCACAGATACTCCAAGAACATACAAGACATTTTATGGAGGTATTTCTACTATGTCCAAGATATATGAACATTTCTGTTAATTTATTTTTATTTGATTTTACTGCTTGTTTTCCTTTTTATAGGTAACTTTAGATGTATACTAGTTATGCTCAAGATGTGTTTTTATTTTTTAACTTATTTATATTTCTTTATTCATTTTTTCTTGCCTTTAGGAAAATTGGTACTAATCAGGCTTATTGTTGTAATTAATATAAAACTAATTAAGAAACTAATTAATTAATTACTAATTTAATAATAAAAGTAACATATTTTACTCACAAATATATTTGTTATATTATTCTATATATCACAAATAGTTACTTACTAATTTCTGATTGGTTAATTTGATAATCAAAGTGTTCAAAAAAGCAAAGTTAGACAAGTAGCAAAAGATGTTGTTAAGTTTAAGATTTATTCTCAAACATAAAGTCCTTAAATACATTATTGTAGTAGTCTGTACACTAGAATAGCCTACCACATGATTACTACCTATTGTTCTACATATAAAAGTGCTATTGTTCTTGAAATAGAGATAACCTAACTATCTTAGAATAGTCCTTTGTTCTATTTAATAACAAATAATAATCTATAAGTAAAAATCAGTATCATGTACAAACATTGAGAATCTTGTATCTTCATGGAATCTATTTATGGCTGAAAGAAGCACATTAAAGAGAGCTTCACAATAGTTATTGAAACAAATAATTATATTAAGCAATTTCTGAGATATCAGCAATTTAATATCTAGTAACTTGGTAATCACTGACTGATCTACTGATAACTTAGTGAATACTGATATCTTTGAAATGTTTTTGGTACCATTTGAAAGGTTTTCTTAAGGGCTTTTGGTGGCCATTTAGATCATTGAAATCAGTTAAGTATTTCTAGAGTTATGGTCTAAATAAAGTTTGTGATACTATGGATTGAAAACAAAAAAACTAGCACTGATATTATGCCAGTCTTTTGAGACCTCCTTACTGAGGAGTCACTGCTGCTACCCTACCAAACATTATCCAGTGCCCAGAGTATATATAAAGTAGGTGTAAGGGCAATGACTAGTAATTGGCTGGAAGTTATACCAGAGAACTAAGTAAGAGTTCCAGAAGTTAGAGTGATATTTGAGTAAAGGTAAATCTACTGATACAAGCCCTTATATATACTACAAATGATGGTCTGTGCACAGTTATATGAGCTACAGTCCAATAATAGTACTTTCTAATTTAGATAAATAAAATAATCAAAGTAATATACAAACTGAGAGATAAAAGAATAGATAGATGAGTATCATAAGATAAGCTAGATAAGTGCAAATCCAGTACTTAGCTAAGCCCTATCCTAGGGTGATAGCTGTCTTCTTATAGTAGATATAATAAAAGTGATTCTTTGACCTTAGGCAAAAGAAGATCTTTTTTTCCCTCTATATTAGTAGTTTGGTCTTTGATAGCTATAGTTTAGAGAGGGCTTGGAGCTTGGAATGCTTGCTATATCCTTTTCCCTAAAGGGATCCAGGGGATTCTCTACTATTCTATACTCTTTTTTACTGTTATGAGTTAGTTCCAAAGAAGGAAAATATTTCCTATACATTTATTAACTTAATAGAAAATTTCCAGAGATATAACATAGGAAAGATATAAATAGTATAGAACAAGATTATATAAGAACTATATAGTTATTAGGGATAGTCTTATGACTATAGAAAATTGGTACATAGACTATGGCATATTTGTATAAGTAGTAGAAGTAATCCAATAAAGGACTTCATTAAGTTCTTTTCTTTTAATCATCATTGGTTGGGGTCAAAGCTTCAGTCCTAAGTCTGTACCCTTAACATCCATTTTTCTACTGGCCAAAGTACACAGAACAATGTTTTCTTATGAGAGAAGAGTTTGTGGCCATTTTCTTGTATCTAAGGTATCTGGGGTATATAAAATTGTAAACTATATTCAAGATAAGTTGTTTTTCTTTCAACTGTTTTTTATTACTTATTTTTTTGCTGTTTATATAGACACAATATGCTATTTGCCATCCTTTGTCTTAATCTATTACTAGACATTGTGGAGAGATACCAACTGCTGTATAAAAAGCAACCAATGATATCTAAGATATATACAGTTTGTTTTCAACAAATTTGTATTTTTTTTCTAATTTTTCTTTTTTGTTAGCACAAGATATGCTATTTGCTCAACCTCTAGTTCAAATGTTCAAAGAATACTATAGGGATGTACCAGATGTTTCTGTTTACTATGACAACTGCATGTATGTTTTTTTAAAATAATTTTCTATATATTTTTACTGATTTTTAACCTTTAGAAATTACTATATACTATTTGTTTTTCCTCTTTGTTGAACATTTGAAGAACACCTTAGGAACATACCAGATATCCTCTGGAGGTGTTACCCCTATATGCAAGGTATATAAACTTTTTTATTGATTTTCCATGTATTTTTACTGATTTTCTACTTTTATAGATTATTACATGCTGTTTGTCTTCTCTTCCTATTGGACATTTGGAGAACATCTCAGGGACATACAAGACATACCCTAGAGGTGCCTATATTATGATCACTCCATATATGTCTTTTTAATCAATTTCCTGTTTATTTTTACTGATTTTCTATCTTCATAGATCACTATATACTGTTTATCTCTCCTTTCCATTGGATATTTGGAGAACACCTTATAGATATACCAGACATGCCCTAGAGGTGCCTATATCATGACCACTCTATATATGTTTATCTAATTAATTTCCTGTCTATTTTTATTGATTTTCTACTTTTATATATCACTATATACTACTTATCTTTCCTTTTTGTTAAATGTTTAAAGAATACACCAAGGACATACTGGCCATTCTCTAGAGCTATTATTGCTGTGTGCAAAGTATGTAAACTTTCTTATCAATTTTCCATTAATTTTTCTTATTTTTTAGCTTTATAAATAACTTATGTATCATTTGTCTTTTCTTCCTCTTCAAGCATTTAACAAGCACTCTAGGGAAATGCTAGGTGTCTCCTGAAGGTGTGCTTGCTACATGTAAGATATGAATTTCTTTTTTATTGATTTTACATCTATTTTTACTGATTTTCTACCTTTATAGATTATTATATATTATTTACCTTACTTTTCCATTTAACATTTGAAGGACACCCCAGGGACATACAATACAACTCCATGTAGTGTACCTGCTATGCCTATTATATGTTATTTTTTGATTTTTTGATAATTATTAATTTATATTATATATAAATAAACTACTCATTGTCTCATACATAAACAAAAGATGTATATGGGACACATTTCTGCCATCTTTTTATGTAAAGCTAAGTGATTGTTTTCTAATGTATTTTTGAACCTAATACTACTGAGTTTTCTAGATATTATTTTTATTAAGTAGTTCTTTCTTATTTTTTTATTTAATCTTTAGTTACTTTTGAAATCTGTTAGAAGAGGTCTCTCTGACAGATATCAAAGGTAACTTTATAGTGTAGATGATGTATATATATATTTTTACAATGAACTTAATATTTTTTTCAAAATATATATAAGAAAAGTTTGATTTGAAGTCATGTAATCAATATATGACTTTGTATTTGGTAATAATATTTACTTTACTTAGTATTATCTACTTTTTTACAATTTTTAACTATGCCTAAAATTACAAAAAAAACTAACTTCAACAAATCAATATACTCCAATGTTTCTTATTCAATAAGATTTCAAATTATATTACAAAAGAGTACTCAAGAAATCCTTTTAATTTTCTCTTTACAAAACTTGGTAGATATTCATATGTTAATTAAAGATAATATTAGTTCAGAGTCAGGTTTCAATAAAAAAAGTAATACTGTAAGTTCAAACTTGAAAATACTGTTAATTTATACTTTTATTATATACTGGAAAATTTAGTATAAATTAATATTTTTATTTATTTTCTTTATTATTATTATTTATTTCCTACAGAAATATCACATTTTAGACTAGAAGTATTATATTTCAGACTGGCTCCTTTTTACTCTAGTTATAGTATATATATGGGATAAATACATAGTAACAATCTAGTTTCATAGATTAAAGTTTTAAAGTCCTAAATCTACTTTCTCCATATTCTTGTAGTGCTCTCTCTGCTATATAACTCCTTACTCCTGAATTTACTTCTTTCTTGGATGATAGTCCACTACTCTAAAATAAGTGACCATATACATGACAGAAGATCAAGGCATAATATACAAGCTGAGACCAAGGTCATTCTACTTCTGTGTCATCATTGCATTTCCTCCAGACCAACTGTAAAACTACGGAACCAGAAAGCAATATATATCATTTTATCTAGTAGCATATTCTACTCTCTAACTTCATTTATTGCATTATTTTTCAGAATCCAGAGTGTGTACTCATAGTATATTCATAGTAATCTACAGTATATTATAGCCTTCCCACACTGCTATTCCCTTCTTACTTGACAACTCTAATCTCTGAAATATTAGTTTTGTAGTTGGTGTACTAAAGGAAGTAGCCTATATAATTGCAACTATAGCTAAAATCTTTGTACAAAATACCTTAACTATATTCCCACTAATATTGAACTTGGTGATTTTACTTGTCCTTATTGCTGGTTAGCAAATTTAGCAACTTAATATTAACTATGATTTTACACCTTTTATTTATTTTCTGCTAATAATTCAAAATAGCCTTTTTTTCTTCTCCAACAATCTTTTATGATTTCAAATTCTAATCCTACAAGAACACAACTTTCTCTTATCTTAATGAATAATCTTTGTACTTTTTAGATTTGATCTAGTTTTATGTATATCTCATTTTATTTATGGCCATATCAAGTCCTATTTTCTAGAAGGATCTTTAGAAAATAACATTAGCTTGATTGAAGTAGAGGTTAATATTGGTACTGAAGAGTTTAAAGCATAAATAAATAAACTTCTTCAATGACTTTTACAATATGCTTTTTTAACTACTTTATAACAACTACTAAGTCTTTTTAGATTCAACTGATTTATTACTTTTATATATACTTATGCAACTCTAGAAGGAGAGTTTTGGACTCAGCCAAAACCAAATATATGACCACTTCACCCTTAGGATGTAAGTATATAAATTTTATTTAATACAATTTTTTGACTTAACTTTCTTTCTTAGTTTTTCATCTATATTTTTCCATTCTCTATTATAGAGCACTTAAAGAGAGATGACTAATCATTTCTTTTTTATTTCTTATGATGGTCCTTTTAAACAAAAGAAATCACTACAACAAATATATAAATTTACAAAGTTATAAGTTTTTTTCAAAATAAAATAAACTATGCTCATTACTATTCAGTAGTCATTTCTGGCTGAAAATGGCACTTATTAATACAAACTTTCATCCAACTACATGCCATTTATTTCTAATAAATTTTATTAGAAATATTTTTGTTTTTCAGAATCCTGCTATTTTTCCAAGTCTTCTTCTAGCTAATTCTAATCTTGGAGCTGGAACAGAGTCTATTATGATCATTTGGCATAAAAAACAGGATATTTGTTTTTTAAAATGGTCTAATCATCTATATAGACCACTTAGTAACCTTTATACTCATTCATGTAAATTTTGCCATGTTTTAAATAGATGAAAATTAGTAGAAGGAAAAAAAGAAAAAGACTATTATCTAGGTATATTATTGAACATATTGATTGTTATATCAACTGACTATTGTAAAGAATTGCTACTGATTACTCAAGTTTACAATAATCTATAAAAGCAACTAGAGTGGAGCTTCCAGAAGAATCCTCAGTTTATAAATATACTTTAGAGTATGTTACAACTCACCTTCTAGAAGAATTCTCAAAGAATAGAATAAGGCTTCTAAAAGGGTGCTCTATACTATATATACAAGTCCTCTTAGCTATGAAATGTTCTAAGGATCAGGGTCAGAAATACAGAAGTAGGCAACTAATTAAATATTATATAATTATTATTTAATTAGTACAGGGTTACTCTGGTGGGCCACCACTAGTATGTCAGAAGTATAACTTAGTATAGTTCCCTTACATAATCTTATTTGTGAACAAAAAAAAATATTTTGTCCTCTATCTTATATATTTATAGTCACCAATGATTATCCAAGACAAAATTCAGTACTAGGAAAAAAGATAAGATTATAGATTGAACACTATGTTGATGAAAATGATTTGCCTTTAAATTTTCAATTATTTCAACTTCAATTTTCTTGATATATATATTAAATTAACTATAGTATTTATTAAACTAGACCCTTTCTCTTTCTTAAGTTCCATCTAGTAGAAGGTAGTGGTAGAATTTGAATTTTAACTACCACTTTAGACAGTTTGATATAATAAGATACTTGTTTACCTTTTGAAACAACTTCTATTATCTCATTATATTTTTACTTTTCAAAATTCTTCTCAAAGGTTATCTTTTGAGACTTTTTCTTTATAGGTCTTAGTTTAGAAAGTAAAGGTTAAGTAGTCATAACAACCTTTATTTGTTGTTTCTAATTAAAAATAAGCACAAAATACAAATATTTTGGAATTGATATACTTATCTCTAACTCAACTTCTGGTTGAATTTTCTACTTCTATAGATCCTGTATATCTATAAAAGAACTTCTCTAACCTTTTACAGGATAATTGACTAGTATTGTAGAAGTTGAATGCTTGTTTAAAGTGAGAGTGTATAAAGGAGAGTTGATAGATAGTAATGATAGAGAAGAAGTTATAAGATCTACAATATTTTCTTTTTTTTCTTTAGAAAAAAAAAGGGCTGGAAAGACATATATATAAAGGCAACTGGAGCAAAGTGGGCTTCTAGGAGAATTCTCAGTCTATAAATACACTCTAGAGTATGTTACAACTTACCTTCTAGAAGAATTTTCAGAGAATAGGATAAGGCTCCTGGAGAGGTACTCTATAGTATATATACTAGTTTGGCTATCCTAGAACATCTTAGTAGTCAGGGTGAAGAGTGAGAGAGCTAACTAAACTAATTAAATGTTAGATAATAATTGGTGGAGATAGAGGGTTTGGTCTTTGTCTCAAAATCAGGCTGGTTAGAGTGGCAGAAAGTTTTATTATATTGAATACAGAATGGAGTTTTTTCACTGCTAAAGATAGCTTTAGTTGGTAGGCTATAGATTCCATCTGTTATTCTACTATAAAGGGTCTGAGTCTTCAGTATGATAGCTTGGTAGAGAGGTATGTGGTCTTGATATCTAAGACATCTAGAAATACCTTATCTCCAGAGCTGAACATAAAAACAGAGGTTCTTCTCTGGTTATAGTAGTATACCATGTTTTCTTGTATTTTTCAGATCATAGATTTTGCCTCTTCAATAGCTGTTCTCATCTGCTCCATAAACTCATTGACAGTTTCTAGTCTAGAAGATCATTGCTTTGGCTCAAAGCTTATCTAGAGGTTTTGACCTATGTCAAGCAAGAAGGGTATTTATTGGGTTGAGACATAAACATAGTTATTATATTGGAACTTAGCCAGGGGTAAAAGGTCATACCAATTATTCTAATACTTATTAACAAAGATTTGGAGATACTAGTCCAACTCCTGGTTGACACATTCTATTTGTCTATTTATTTGCAGATACCAGGCCATAGAAGAGGCCAACTATATATCTAGTAATCTGTAGAGTTCTCTAGTAAACAGAGCTACAAACTGAGGTTTGCAATCCAACACAACATGTTGAGGTAGCCTGTACAGCTTCCAGACATGATAAAAAAACAACTATGCTATTCTTTCTGTAGTCACTGTTTTGTGTATTAGAATAAAGTGTATTTTCTTGGATATTAAGTCTACCACTGTTATAACTGCATCACAGCCAACAAATTTGGGGAGTTCTATAACAAAGTTAATGCTGAATGTGTCCTAGCATATTCCAGAGACTGGAAGAGAATATAACTTGTCTACCAGAGAATATCTTGTTGTTATTAATAGACAGTGAATGTCCTTAGTAATTACCCTAGGTGGATGTTCAAGAAGAACTCAATGGGGTTCTTTGTTAGATTGGACTACTACTTATACTATTCTTACAGTAGCTGTACTACTATTAGTCTATGGTCACATGTTCTTCCAGAATATTCTATGATCACTTGACCTTGTCACATGATCTGATTACCTAAGTTCCCATGCTATTTATATCTTAACCCCTTTGTACAATTAAGTGCTCAAATGTGTAGGAACTTATTTCCTTTTTGGGGCTCTCATAACACTTGTAGACTTGATGTGCAAGTACAGGTTGCAAGTACTGATATATTGGCCTATATACCTCAATATCTAGGACTACTAGTAGTTTCATAATACTAATTCCAGTATCTTCCAGCATCTAGGATATTTTGCTATCTTGAAGTCATGATATAGAAAAATGATTTGCCTTTGCAGTTCTAGGTTCCAGAGTATATATATTTTGCCTCAGAATCAGAGCAAGCTATTTATATTAGACTACTCTGAGGAGTGTAATGACTTATTGGCAGACTATCATAGCTCTAAGGTGGCTTTAGCAACTGGCTTTTCTAAGTTTCTGTCTCAGTTACTCTGTTAGATATTGGAAAATACCTTTTATTCAATTTCAGTGAGTTTGATCCTCTTCAATGCCCAGATGGCAAAGAATTCTGGTCAGAGAAGTATAATACCTTTATTATTGCTAGCTTCAGTCCTATAGTCTGGCCTTCGAGACAAGATGTCAGACTTTTTTATAGACTGTCTGGAGTAGTGGCAGAAAGTAAAGTCAAAACAAGCAAAGTACAAAGACTAGTGAGCTTGACAACAGTTGAGTTTTTTAGCTGTCATGAAGTACTTGAGATTTGTAAGAACTTAGACTGAGACATCTTAGAACCACTTCTAGTTCAAGTTGATAAGAAGAACTTAATAGAGTTCTCATTCAGTTCTGTACACTACTTATATATTTACTACATAGTTTGTACACTATGTTTCCTATGCTTATCATGTAACTCTATCATATAGTATCACCTGACTTTCATATTATCTGTAATATATCATATGATACTTTCTCATACTTCTTCTTGTATAGTAAATTTAGATAAGAAAATAAAATAAAATAAAATAAAATAAAATAATAACTTAGCCATTTTACCAAGTCATAACAAGGTTCTTATAGTCTATCCAAATTTTTACTGGATGGACCACTTCTTTGAGAAAATGTCTCCACTCTTCCAGGGCCTAGATAATAGCTAGTATTTTCTTATTGTAAATCTTGTAGTTTTGTTCTATTGGAAATAATGACTTGCTATAGAAGGCCACTAGATGCTACCTTTTATCCATGGGCAATTGTTGTGATAGAACTGCTTTGGTAGTGAAGTCAAAACTATCTGCCTTAATCCTAAAGAGAGTTTAAGTCTTACAGCAATACCAGTACTGAAGCAGAGGTTATCGCTTGCTTAAGGACATTGAAGGCCTTGTATTCCTTATCTATCCAGGTTTATGCTTGGTTAGCTTAGGTCAGGCCAAAGAGAGGATATGCTATGGTCAAGAAGTCTTGTATGAATTGTCTATAAAAGTTGATAAACCCCAAGAAAACTTGAACATTGGTCTTGTTCTTTAGGATTGACCACTTACAGACTCCAGTGACCTTGATGGGGTTCATAGAGACTTTATTTTCTGAGATGACTAGGTCTAGGTACTTGATCCACTTCTTCTGGAATTTGCATTTCTTTAGATGAAGGAATAGCTTATGTTCTACCAAGATCTCAAGTACTCTTCAGACAGCTCTTATATATTTTTCTATAGTCCTAGTAAAGATGAAAATGTCATCTAGATAGACAACTACAATATCTTCTGCTATGAGGTTCTAGAAGATATCATTCATTATCATTTGGAATATGGCTGAACTATTAATTATACTAAAGAATATTACCAATGGTTCAAATAGTTTACAGTTGGTACAGAACATAGTCTTCTATTTATCTCTGGGCTTAATATGTATATTGTTAAAGCTCTAGCAGATGTCAAGCTTGGTGAAATACTTGGCTCTATGAAGCTATGAAATGAGTTCAGAGATTAGAAGAAGGGGATATTTGTTTTTGATTATTATAGCATTAAAAGACCAATAGTCTTGGACCAGGTAAAGCAAACTATTCTTTTTCTTAATAAAAAAGACTGGAGCAGCTATAGAGAATTTAAAAAGTTGGATTTATCTGGTATACAAGTTCTCTTTAAGGAAGGTATCTAACTTCTTTTGTTTTATAGAAGACAGAGGATATATCTTGAACAACTTGGGTTCCAATCTAGAAAGGAGTTTGATAGCATAATCCCAACAGTAATACTCTAGAAGAATGTTGAAAATTTCTTTTGCAAATACTGCTTCAAATCCTCTGATATAGTTTGGTATAGAGGTAAGACCTGCTTGTATCTCTATACTATAATAGGCTTTCTCTACCAGATATTACAAAGCAGTAGTAGTAGTTTAAAGTTCTTTCTGTTCCAGGACCAGTAGAAGTCAGATTATAAACAGGCAATCCTCTGGTTCTCAATCTTTTCCGTCTATACTACTAGGTATCTTTTCTTTCTCTTCTGTAAGTTCTGGCATGGAACCACTCTAATAGGTATTTATAGCTTAGACCTGCTATCTCTTCCTCAAGGTATACTCCTTTCATAGCACTTGATATCCTTTATATTATGACAGGTACTGAATCATAAGTACTTTTCCTTTCTACCAGTTAACTTCTAGGTTATGATCTTTGAGCTAGAAGTAACCAAGTATGAGGTTCTGCCTTTCTAGGCTAGAGACTGCAAGAAGCATCTGTTCTGACTAGGAGTTGTACTAGAGAATGATATCTACTACCTCAGAAATCTGGCCTATTTTGTTAGAAGATCTGTCCATATTGAATACTAGTATAGAGCAAGAGATGCTCTGAGTGTTAATCCTCTTAGCATGAACAAAGTCCTTGTTAATGAAGCTACCAGTTGCTCTATAGTTGAATAGAGTTTTGATGGAGTGGGTTTTAGTAGTGTCTGTTGTAAGGAGTTCTATAGGCAGTATAAGAAATACTCCACAAATATGTTAGATATTCATAGAGAGTCACTTAGGTAGTTTTTTTTTCCTATTTTGGTCTCTGAACAGGGGCTTTGATATCAGAATTGAAGAGAAGAGAAAAGTGTGTTTGTGGGTTCATCTATACTTGTATTACTTTTCTCTATAGCAAGTATACTAAACCTATTTACTAGGAGTAACTAGGATGCACTCTTTGCTGACCACTCTACACAAAATCCTCCTCTACTAGAGAGTTCTCTTTCTTAGAAATAGAATTCTTCAAGGCTAGAAAATCTTCTATCAACTCCTGCTGCTACTCTGTTATTAATTGTCTTACATCTAAGCAATAGAGCTTCATTTGTTAGTCAAGCTTGGTCAATTCTTTGAGCTGCCTTATACTAGACTTCTAGGTCTATATCTCTAGAGCATCCTACTGGCATAGTTACAATCTGGTTTTGGATTTCAGTTCACAATCAACTGCAGAACTTAACAACAAGAGTTTAAGGATCTGTATGTCTAGTGTTAGAGACCAAGGTCTAGAAGGAGTCTAGATAGCTTTCTACTATCTAGCTATTTTGGTAATAAAAGAATTTCTTTAAGATATTAGTGGTATCTATCTTTACATTGACAGAATAAAACTAAGCCTGGAACTGCTGTTTGAAGACTGACCAAAATGAAATAGGAAAAATGCTGGTATCTATCTCTATATAGAAGAGGTTCTTGGAATATTTAGCTGCTTGTTTGCTCTTGAAGAATGTGAGCATCTAGAAGATTCTTTCTAGGTCTAAGTTAAACTGCTCTAGGGCTAGGTACTAAAAGGAGCAAAAGAAGTTTTTACTGTGATGAGCAAAATAGAAAAGGGGACAGTAACAGTCCTTAATTGTATGCTAAAGGGTTTGTGGGGATGAATAGGTAGTGGAGGTATCAGAAAGAAATTAAAATAAAGAAGTACAGTTTATTATAATATAAAAATAGTTGAAATGATTATGAGATTAATCTAGGTTGTGCCTAGCATGATACCCCTAAGGTACCAACTTTTACGTACTGTAATGAGTTTACTAGCAAGTATAGTTAGTATACCACTCATGGGTCTTACCAATCTTAACCAAGTCTTTATCTACACCTCTAATACCAAACCTTATAGATATAATACAGTCTGAGTGGATGACTAGCCAGGCTTTTCCAGTCTGCTACCTTGCCAAAGGTCATCTAAGTTATCCCTACCACTTGCTCTCCCATAGTAACTTAGCCTAAGACAACTTAATTATACTCTAAGTCTAAGTTAACAAAGAGAACTCAATAGAGTTTCTATTTGATTCTGTATACTACTTATACAACTACTATATGGTCTATGTACTACTTTCCCATACTTATCATGTAACACCATTATGTAACACCATTATGTGATGTGACTTTGTGACATCTTGATATATGACTATGATATACAACATTGTCATGTAATACTTTTCTGTACTCTTTCCTTGTATAGTAAGTCCAAATAAGAAAAGAAAAGATAGTGAAATAAAATAAAATAATGACTTAGCCATTTTGCCAAGTCATAATGTCACAAACTTTATTCAGACCATAACTCTAGGAATACTTGACCAATTTTGATGATCTAAATGGCCAACAAAAGCCCTTAAGAAGACCTTTCAAATGGTATCAAAAAACGTCTCAAAGCAATCAGTATTCACTGAGTTATCAGTAGATCAGTCTATGATTACCAAGTCACCAGACACTAAATTGCTAATATCTTGGGAACTGCTTAATGTAATTGTTTGCTTCAATAACTATCGTGAAGCTCTTTTCAATGCACTTCTTTCAGCTATAAATAGATCCCGAGGCAATAAGATCCCATGGAGATACAAGGTCCTCAATGTTTGCATATGACAACTGATTTTTATCCATAGATTATCATCTGTCCTTGAATAGAACAAAGAACTGCCCTAAGATGGTTAGGTTATCTCTATTTCAAGAACAATAGCACTTCTATATATAGAACAATAGGTAGTGATCATATGGTAGACTGTTCTGGTGCACAGACCACCACAATCATATATTTAAGAACTGTATTATAAGAGCCCCAAAAATAGAAATGGTTTTCTGTGCAGTTAAATACTCAATCTAAAACCTCAAATTATACAATGGGGTCAAGATATAAATAGCATGAAAACTTAGGTAATCAGATCATATGACAAGATCAGATGATTGTAGAACATTCTGGAAGGACATATGATTGTGAGCTAATAGTAGCACAGCTACTATAAAGTAGTATAAGTAGTAGTCCAATCTAACAAAGAACTCTATCAAGTTCTTCTTGAACATCCACCTAGAGTAATCACTAAGGACATTCACTGTCTATCAGTAACAATTTGCTTTAAAGAGCAATATTTTTGTACTAGAATATATCTTATTGTTGTACATAAACTCAGCTGTTTCCAACTAATCTAGCTACTATTCTTGTCTGTAGTCTATGAACATTCTTAAGTACTACTCCAATTTTTGGTTGACCCTCTCTGTTTACCTATCCATTTGAGAGTAGAATACCATTGACAATTTACTTTTAATCTCTAATATTCAATTTGGCTCTTTTATCAATTCTGTTGTGAACTATAGTTTTTTGTTCAAAATTATACTCTTGGGTAGTCTATACAACTTCTATATATTGTTTTTGAATAGTTTAGCTAGTTCTTCTACTGACATTTTCTCTGTAGTAGAAATAAAGTAGACCATTTTTGTTAATCTATCTACCACTACTAAGATTAAGTCATATTCCTGGGCTAGCAGCAACTTAGTAATAAAGTCTGCTGAAATATATGTCCAAGGTTTTTCTGGAATTGAATTGGATATTAACTTGTCTACTAGCTACTTTATGCAGTTTTTATTTCTTTGATAGAAATCATACCCTTCTATATATTGCTTTATCTCCTTGGTTACTCCTAGTCTTCAAAAATTGTGAATGACCAGCTCTACCATCTTCTACTACCTTCTATGTCCTCCTACTGGTATATCATAGTGTAGCCTAATGATTTCCACTCTCAACCTATTATCTTTAGGTACATATATCCTTTCTTTTTTGTACATAATACTATCTACTTCTCTTTACTCCTTATCTCTCAACATTTTTACTCCTGCCTACTTCATTTTTTTAACTGCTCTCATTATCTCATTGTCTTTTACCTTTGACTATCTTACTTCCTCTAACAAATCTACTCCTTCTATGATGATTTCTACCTTTTTTGTTTTTCTTACTTCTAGCTATTCTAGCTTCATTAATATTTCATTTTTGTTGTCTCTTTTTATCTCTACTTCCCAATCTAGCCTCTTGCTTAGACTATCTGTCTTTTCCATTCTGCTTCCTGGAATATATTTTAATGTAAAGTCAAACCTTGATAAGTATAATGTCTATCTTGTTATAACTTGGCAAAACAGCTAAGTTATTATTTTATTTTTCTTTTCTTTTCTTATTTGAGCTTACTATATAAGAAGGAGTATGGGAAAGTATCACATAACATATCACAAGTAATATATCACAAAGTCAGATGATATAATATGATAAGATCACATAATAAGTATAGAAAAAGTAGCATATAAGCCATATAGTAAATGTATAAGTAGTATATAAAATTGAACAAGAACTCCACTGAGTTTTTCTTGTCAACTCAGACTAGGAGTGCAGTTAAGTCATCTCAGGCTAAGTCACTACAATTCATTTACTACTTTATCTATGTCTAAATCCATAGAAAAGACTAATTCCAACAAGTTTATATTATAATAATTTACTTTTAAAAAGATTTCAGTATTATAAGAAAGAACTCAACAATATATTCTAGTTTGCTCTTTACAAGAACTAGCAGATATATATACTAACTGAACTTCAAAGCCTCTATTATAATCTTGTTCAATACTATTTCTTAATGGAATTGTTAGCTTTTGTAAAGTTACCAAAGTAATTGTTATAAGCTTTGCTTTTACTAGCATTGTTAAGTTGACTTTCTACTTGACTAAAGTAATCAAAATCATTTAAATAGAATATAAGATTATTTTACTTCACTAAACAACTTAGTAGTAAAATATCTAATAAAATAACCAAGTAAAAAACAAAAAACTATAAAGTACTGTAAAGTTGCTGGTGTGACTGTGACAAGCTGCTAGTAATATTGTCAACTCACTTCTACTATGTTGAAGTTATCAAACTCATTTAATAGGGTATAAGCCTATTCTACTTTACTAGATAACC
>Ga0154002_1000011_pt1 | contig 35667 bp, 34 predicted proteins | sample TSNY086MetaG_FD_102276 | JGI IMG/M metagenome (GOLD analysis project Ga0154002, IMG submission 102276) | Attine ant fungus gardens microbial communities from New York, USA - TSNY086 MetaG | ecosystem: Host-associated > Fungi > Mycelium > Unclassified | place: USA: New York, Robert Cushman Murphy... | reverse complement strand
CGGCGGAAGGGGAGAATCTGCTGGGCCTGATGCAACGTTTGCATGACGTGGCGGGGCTGCGGCGGATTCGGCTTGGTTCTCTGGAACCACGGATCATCACCGAAGCGTTTGTGCGGGAATTGGCGAAGCTGGAGAAGATATGCCCCCATTTTCATCTGTCACTGCAAAGCGGGTGTGATGCCACGCTAAAGCGGATGAACCGTCATTATACCACGGCAGAGTACGAGGCGGGCTGTCAGCTGCTGCGGGAAGTGTTTGGGAATCCGGCGATTACCACGGATGTGATTGTCGGCTTTCCGGGCGAGACCGAAGAGGAATTTGCACAAACCAGAGCCTTTTTGGAACGGATCCGGTTTTATGAGATGCATGTATTTAAATATTCCAGGCGGGCCGGGACCCGGGCGGCGGCGATGCCGGACCAGGTGCCGGAACCGGTGAAAAGTGGGCGCAGTGATGTGCTGCTGGCTTTGGAGCGGCAGATGTCAACGGACTATCGACGTAGTTTTATCGGGACAAGGCGAGAGGTTTTGCTGGAAGAACCGGTAACGGTTCAGGGGCAGAATTACATGGCGGGGTATACCAGAGAATATGTAAAGGCAGTGTGTCCCTGTATCGACGGCGGTAAAAATACCATGATTCAAGGTGTCCTGACGGCGATGCTGGATGATCAGACATTGGTGATAGAATAGAAAAATAATATTTCCCTTGCCGAATCAGACAAAGTAGTATAGAATAGAAAAGAATAGTTAAAGGACGTGACAAACATGGGCGAGATTCATAATACACAATTTTTTAAAGCCGTACAGGAGAATAAGATGGATGTAAGCCAGGTGCTTGAACAGGTTTACGTTGCCCTGACCGAGAAAGGATATAATCCGATTAACCAGATTGTTGGTTATATTATGTCGGGAGATCCAACGTATATCACCAGTCACAAAAGCGCCAGAAGTCTCATTATGAAGGTAGAACGGGATGAGATTCTGGAAGAGCTGATGTCGGTGTATATTGAAGAGAAGCTAAGATAATAAAAGTCCCCCTTCGGTAATCACAGGGGAAGGATAGTGATGGCATATCTGCATAAGCGATAAAGTGGGACTGTCAGTCTGAAACGGATCTGGGGCTGGTAGTCTGATTTTTGCGTCAAGCAGTGGGGCGTTACAAATGCATGGCGGTGCAGCCACACCGCAGCGTGGAGAAATGAATGAGAATTATGGCACTGGATTACGGTTCTAAGACCGTTGGCGTAGCCGTCTGCGACGCCTTGGGAATCACTGCCCAGGGGGTCGAGACGATTGTGCGCAAAGAAGAGAACAAATTACGCAAAACGCTGGCCAGACTTGAGGCATTAACAGCAGAATACCAGATTGAAACCATTATTTTGGGTTATCCTAAGAATATGGATGATTCGATCGGAGAACGGGCCCAAAAAACAGAAGAGTTCCGGGAACTGCTGGTAAGGCGTCTGCAATTACCGGTGGTGTTATGGGACGAGCGTCTGACAACTATGGAAGCAAATGAGATTTTAACCGAAAGCGGTGTTCGCCAGGAAGACCGTAAAAAAGTGATTGATAAGATTGCAGCAACCTTGATTCTGCAGTCCTATCTGCGTTCTGTACAGAAGTGAAGAAAGAGTGAAACAGGAGAGCGGAAACATGGAACAACAGGAAGAAATTGTATTACAGACCGATGACGGCGAAGAGATAACAGTTTTTGTATTGGAAGAAACCCGGATTAGCGGGATGAATTATCTGCTGGTGACTGACTCAGCGGGTGATGAGGACGGCGAATGTTATATTTTAAAGGATATATCAGCGCCGGGAGACGGTGAAGCCGTCTATGAGTTTGTGGAGAATGACGATGAACTGGACTATCTTTTTCGCATTTTCACGGAGTTGATGGAGGATATGGATGTAGAAATCCGAAAGTAGATGTATCGGAGGATTGGAATGGAACAGGAACGTTTTAAGACGATGCTGCAGGAGAAAGGAATGAGGGTGACCAGTCAGCGCCTGCAGGTGTTGGAAGTCATTGCCGCGCATCCTGGCGAGCACCTGACGGTAGGAGCGATTTATGAATTTGTAAAAAAGCAATATCCGGAGATCGGTTTGGCAACGATCTATCGTACGGTACAGGTTCTGGTTGACTTCCATGTGATCGGCAGGATTAGTTTTGGTGACGGCTCTTCCCTCTATGAATTGGAAGACCGTGAAGTGGACAGTCATCACCACCATCACCATACCATTTGTCAGGGGTGCGGCCAGGTGATGTCATTTGAAGAGGACCTGTTAGATCATCTGGAACAGGTGCTTTATGACGCCCTGGGCTTTGTGGTAACGGATCATGAAGTGAAGTTGTACGGATACTGCCGGACTTGTGCCGAGGCACAGAAACAGAACAAGGAAAAGAATATGGAGGAATTAGTTTGAAATTTACCAGACAACAAAATAAAAATGAACAAAATGAAGGGGCTGAAATAAAAAGCGGACCTAAAAGAGAGGTAAAAAAGGAAGTAAAGAAAGACAACAACAAAAAAGAAGCAAAGGTAAAAATCATCCCACTGGGCGGTTTGGAGCAGATTGGTATGAACATTACCGCCATTGAATATGAAGACACGATCATTGTTGTTGACTGTGGCCTGGCCTTCCCAACGGACGATATGCTGGGAATCGATCTGGTCATTCCGGATGTTACGTATCTGGAAAAGAATCTTGATAAAGTAAAGGGCTTTGTGATCACCCACGGTCACGAGGACCATATTGGCGCCTTGCCATATGTATTGCAGAGAGTCAATGTACCGGTTTACGGTACCAAACTGACTCTGGGCCTGATTGAAAATAAGTTAAAAGAGCACAATCTGATGAAGAATACCAAACGGAAAGTGATCAAACATGGTCAGTCCATTAATCTGGGCTGCTTCCGGATTGAATTCATCAAGACCAATCACAGTATTGCCGATGCAGCTGCCCTGGCCATCTTTACTCCGGCCGGCATTATCGTGCATACGGGTGACTTTAAGATTGACTATACCCCGGTATTTGGTGACTCGGCGGATTTACAGAGATTTGCCGAATTAGGCAAGAAGGGCGTGCTGGCGCTGATGTGTGACAGTACCAATGCCATCCGCCCCGGCTTTACCGCTTCCGAGCGAACGGTCGGTAAGACCTTTGATGCGATTTTTGCCGAGCATAAATCAAACCGGATTATCGTTGCGACCTTTGCCTCCAATGTGGACCGGGTGCAGCAGATTATTAACTCCGCTAACAAATACGGCCGTAAAGTAGTGGTGGAAGGCCGCAGCATGGTCAATGTCATTGGTACCGCCAGCGAACTGGGGTATATCAATATCCCGGAAGGCACTCTGATTGAGATTGAGCATCTGAAGAATTATACGGATGAGCAGACGGTGCTGATCACCACCGGCAGCCAGGGGGAATCCATGGCGGCCCTGTCCCGGATGGCGTCCAGCCTGCACCGGAAGGTTTCGATTAAACCGAATGATGTCATTATTTTCAGTTCAACACCGATTCCGGGCAATGAAAAGGCTGTTTCCAAGGTGATCAACGAGCTTTCGATGAAGGGGGCCGAGGTTATCTTCCAGGATACCCATGTATCCGGACATGCCTGCCAGGAAGAGATCAAACTGTTGTATTCCTTGCTGCATCCCAAGTATGCGCTGCCGGTGCATGGCGAGTATCGCCATCTGGTGGCCCAGAAGGGGCTGGCCGAATTGATGGGAGTTCCGAAAGAGAATATCCTGATCATGTCCTCCGGCAATGTGGTGGAGATTGGTGAAAACTCCTGTAAGGTGGTGGATCAGGTACAGCATGGCGGTATTCTGGTCGACGGTCTTGGGGTTGGTGATGTGGGCAACATTGTCTTGCGAGACCGCCAGAATCTGGCCCAGAACGGTATTATCATTGTCGTGTTGACGTTGGAGAAATACAGCAACCAGCTGATGGCCGGCCCGGATATCGTCTCCCGCGGTTTTGTATACGTAAGAGAATCAGAAGATCTGCTGGATGAAGCAAAGCGGATCGTGGATGATGCTGTTCAGGATTGTCTGGACCGTCATGTTACCGACTGGGGCAAAATTAAGAATATTATCCGTGACAGTCTGAGCGATTTCCTGTGGAAGCGGATGAAACGTAACCCGATGATCCTGCCGATAATTATGGAAGTGGAGTAATTATATATGAGCCAGATAACAAAAGAGATAAATAAAGTGACCGGAACGATTATCAGTGTTTCGGGCAAACTGATTTTTTACGCGGTAATTATGCTGCTTTTGTTTGAGGGGGTAAGCAAAGGGTATCAATTTGGCCATGATGTTTTTTATCCGACGGCTATGGAAGAAGCACCCGGGACCCCCCGGGTGGTGACCATCAAGACGGGGGAGGCGGCGGCAGAGTCAGCCCATACGCTGGCCCGGTTAGGCCTGATCGACAACGAACTGGCTTTTCAGGTACAGATGAAATTTTATGAGTATGAAATTTATCCGGGGACCTATACTTTGAATACGTCCATGACGGCCAAAGATATTCTCCAGATGCTGAATGAAAAACCGGCGGAGGAAGAAGAAGCCGCTGAGGAAAACCAATGATGGATCAGGAACGGATTGCCGATTACATTAACTCCCTTGACTGCGGTCACGGTGAATTGTGTGACCGGATTGCAGATGAGGCGCGTGCCGGTTTCGTTCCGATTATCAGACCGGAAACAGCCGCCTTTTTAAAAACGGTGATTGCAGCGGTGAAACCAATGGAGATTCTGGAGGTTGGCACCGCTGTAGGATATTCTGCCTTGCTGATGGCACAGGCGATGCCGTCAGGGGCCCATATTACGACAATTGAGAAATATGAACCACGGGCAGTACTGGCCGGTGAACATTTTCGCCAGGCCGGAGTGGCGGACCAGATCACGCTGCTTGGGGGCGATGCAGAAGGGCTGTTGAAAACCTTGACTGGTCCTTTTGATTTTATCTTTATGGATGCGGCCAAAGGACAGTATCTGCACTGGCTGCCGCAGATTTTAAGGTTGATGAAGAGCGGCAGCGTTCTGTTTTCGGACAATGTCCTGCAGGACGGTACGATCCTGGAATCACGCTTTGCGGTGGAACGGCGTAACCGTACCATTCACAGCCGGATGCGGGAGTATCTGTATCAGCTGAAGCATATGGACGGGCTGGAAAGCAGTATTATTCCGATTGGCGACGGGGTGACCCTAAGCGTGTGTAACAGTTCAGCCAATGAGGTAACCAGATGAAAAAACCAGAATTACTAATCCCGGCGGGCAGTCTTGATGTTTTGAAAACCGCTGTTATCTATGGCGCAGATGCTGTTTATCTGGGTGGCGAAGCCTTTGGCCTGCGGGCGAATGCAAAGAATTTTACCAATGAGGATATGAAGGAAGGAATCACATTTGCCCATGACCGGGGAGTGAAGGTTTATATTACGGCCAATATTCTGGCTCACAATGACGACCTGCCGGGGGTCAGGGCATATTTTGAAGAACTGAAAGAACTGCGGCCGGATGCCTTGATTATTTCGGATCCGGGCGTATTTGCTATTGCCAGACGGGTGATTCCGGAGATGGAGATCCACATCAGCACCCAGGCGAATAATACCAACTATGAAACGTACCTGTTCTGGCATAGGTTAGGAGCGAAGCGGGTGGTTAGCGCCAGAGAGCTGTCCTTGAAGGAAATCCGCGAAATCCGGGATCATATCCCGGCGGATATGGAGATTGAGAGTTTTATTCACGGAGCCATGTGCATATCTTATTCCGGACGGTGTCTGCTCAGTAATTATTTAGCCGGCCGGGATGCCAACCAGGGTGCCTGCACCCATCCCTGCCGATGGAAATATTCCATTGTGGAGGAGACCAGGCCGGGCGAGGTGATGCCGGTTTATGAGAATGAACGGGGCACCTATCTATTTAATTCCCGGGATCTGTGCATGATGGAACATATTCCGGAGATGATCGAAGCGGGCATTGACAGTTTTAAAATTGAAGGCCGGATGAAGACGGCTTTATATGTAGCCACTGTTGCCCGGACGTACCGCAAGGCCCTGGATGACTATCACCAGAGTCCGGCCCTTTATCAGGCGAATCTGAACTGGTACCGGGCGGAGATCGGCAAGTGTACCTACCGGGAGTTTACGACCGGATTTTATTTTGGCAAAGCCGATGCATCGGCGCAGATATATGACAGCAATACCTACATTAAAAACTACACGTATCTGGGAACGGTGGAAACCGTCCGGGCAGACGGCTGCTGCCGGATCACCCAGAAGAATAAATTTTCGGTGGGAGAAACCATCGAAGTAATGAAACCGGATGGACAAAATCTGGAAGTTACGGTACAGGCGATATTGGATGAGGATGGGCAGCCGATGGAAAGTGCGCCCCATTCCCGGCAGCTGTTGTGGGTGGATTTGGGAGCTGCGGCGGCACCTTATGATATCCTGCGGCGCAGCGAGATGTAGACGGTGAAAAAGAAAAAGGAGGAACAGGAATGCTGACATGGGTTTTAGCAGCAGGAGCGGTGCTTTGCCTGCTATATTATCTGGTGATTATATTATATTCCGGATTTGGTACTTCATTTGCCGTTATCTGGCTGCTGATAGGAGTATTTCTGGGCCTTTCCGCTGCCGGAGTGAAAGGCTGTCAGCGCTACCCGGATCGCCTGGCGCTGTGGGTGCCGGTGTCGCTGGTGACTCTGTGTGCTTCGGGCATGGTGATTTTAATTATTGTGCAGATGATGATTCTGGGAACCGTGCCGGTGACGGCAGAACAAAATCTGGATTATGTGATTGTCCTGGGGGCCTCGGTAAAAGAAGACGGAATCAGTAAAACTTTGAAGCTGCGGCTGGATAAAGCGGCTGAATATGCGTTTCAGAATCCGGATACCGTGCTGGTGCTTTCCGGCGGTCAGGGAGCGGGTGAGCCGGAAACGGAAGCAGCGGCCATGCAGGCCTATCTGCGGCAATGCGGTGTTCCGGAAAAACAGATTTTGTTAGAGGACCGTTCCCGTAATACGACGGAGAATATTGCCTACAGCAGGCTTCTGATTGAAGCCCAGAAACCGCGGGTACGGGAGTTTTTGCCGCTTGTGCCAAAGGTGGAGGCCGGCGAGGTTTTGCAGCAGCCGGTCAGTGTGGGACTGCTAACCAGTAATTTCCACCTGTACCGGACGATGAAGATTGCTGAAAAACAAGGCATCGAAGGCTTGCAGGGAATTGCTGCCGAGTCGGATCGCATTTTATTTGTTCATTTTTGTCTGCGCGACTGTTTTGCGATATTAAAAGACCGATTGGTGGGTAACCTTTAAAGAGGGCACAAAATAAATGATTGAAATATGGAAAGGAAGCTTAAGTATGAATCATCTGGAAAAAATCCGAGAGCTTGTGGCTTATCGGGTAATTGAGCAAAAGAATATGAAGGAAATCAAATCCGAAGGAGTTATCCTGGAGCACATAAAGACCAAGGCCAGGATTTTTCTGCTGTCAAATGAGGATGACAATAAAGTATTTTGTATTGGTTTCCGGACACCGCCGGATGATGATACCGGCTTACCTCATATCTTAGAGCACAGTGTACTGTGTGGTTCTGAAAAATTCCCGTTAAAGGATCCTTTTGTGGAACTGGCCAAGGGTTCGTTGAATACCTTTTTAAATGCCATGACTTATCCGGACAAAACCGTATATCCGGTAGCCAGCTGCAACGAAAAGGATTTCCAGAATCTGATGGATGTCTATCTGGATGCGGTTCTGCACCCCAATATCTATAAAGAAGAAAAAATCTTTCAGCAGGAGGGCTGGCATTATGAACTGGAAGAAGCCGACCAGCCGCTGATTTATAATGGTGTGGTTTATAACGAGATGAAAGGCGCCTATTCGTCACCGGAAAGTCTGCTGGAACGTTCGACCATGAACATTCTGTTTCCGGACAATTGCTATGGCAGGGATTCCGGCGGTAATCCGGCCAGCATTCCCAGCCTGACTTATGAAAAGTTCCTGAACTTCCACCGGACCTATTATCATCCGACCAACAGTTATATCTATCTGTACGGTGATATGGATATGGCGGAAAAGCTGACATGGCTGGATCAGGAATATTTGAGCCGTTATGAAGAACGGCCGGTAGATTCGGTGATTCCGCCGCAAAAGCCGTTTACGGAGCCGGTGGAACGGGAGATTTTCTATTCCATTACCGAGGGCGAGTCGGAGGAAGATGCAACTTACCTGTCGGTGAATACCGTAATCGGCACCAATCTGGATCCCAAGCTGTATGTTGCTTTCCAGATTCTGGAATATACCTTGCTGAATGCGCCGGGAGCACCACTGCGCCAGGCTTTAATTGACGCGGGTATTGGCAAGGATATTATGGGCGGATATGACAGCGGAATTTTACAGCCTTATTTTTCGGTAATCGCTAAGGATGCCAACCGGGATCAAAAAGGTGAGTTTTTGGCGGTTGTGAAAGGGACGCTGCGTAAGCTGGCGGATCAGGGGATCAACCGGAAGAGTCTGCTGGCCGGCATGAATTATTATGAATTCAAGTACCGGGAAGCAGATTATGGCTCAGCCCCCAAGGGACTGATGTATGGCCTGCAATGTCTGGACAGCTGGCTGTATGAGGGTAATCCGATGCTGCATCTGGAGTACCAGGCTATCTTTGACGATCTGAAGTCCGTAGTCGAAGAGGGGCATTTTGAACAGCTGATCAAAGACTGGCTGTTAGATAATCCGTTTGAAGCGGTAGTGGTTCTAAGCCCGAAACAGAATCTGACAGCGGCCCAGGAGGCGCAAACGGCCAAACAGCTGGCGGCCTATAAAGCTTCGCTGACGGAAGGACAGCTGCTGCAGCTGGTGAAGCAAACTGGTGAACTGGAAGAATATCAGGATGAGCCGACGGCCCCGGCGGCGCTGGCCAAGATCCCACTGCTGGGCCGGGAAGATATTGAAAAACAAAGCGATCAGTTTTATTGGACAGAGAAACGTGAGGAGGGCATCAAAGTCCTGCATCACCAGTTTGATACTTACGGCATCGGTTATCTGAAGGTGTTGTTTGGCACCGACCGGATTCCCCAGGAAGATTTATGTTATGTGGGGTTATTAAAGGCGGTGCTGGGCAGTATGGACACGGAGCATTACAGCTATGCCGATCTGACCAGTGAGATTCACCTGAACAGCGGCGGCGTGGATTTTAGCGTAACTTCCTTCCCGAACCTGGTGGCTCCGGAGGATTTTACCGGTGTATTCCAGGCCGGTGTCCGGGTTATGTATGACAAGTTGGATTTTGGTTTTGAAATATTAGAAGAAATCTTGACCAGAACCGATTTTTCAGATGAAAAGCGTCTGGGCGAGGTGATTCAGGAGAACCGCTCCCGTGCCAAGATGAAATTGGAAAGCTCCGGGCACAGTACGGCGGTTTCCCGGGCAACTTCCTATTTCTCGCCAACGGCTTATTATAATGAACTGACCGGCGGAACGGCATACTATCATTTCCTGGAGCGGATGGCCAGGAATTATGAGACGGAAAAGACAGCAATTATCGCGAAATTGAAAGAAGTATGTGCAAAACTGTTTACCCGCTCCACGATGATGATCAGTTACACGGCTGACGAGACCGGATATGCTTATCTGCCGGCGGCAATGAAAAAACTGACTGACCGGATACCGGCAGGTGAGAACATCAGCTATCCGTTTGAACATCCGGTCGTCAATAAAAATGAAGGCTTGAAAACTTCGGCCCAGGTCAACTATGTGGCCCGCTGCGGCAACTTCCGGGAAGCCGGTCTTGAGTATACCGGGGCCCTGAAGATTCTGCAGGTAATTCTAAGCTATGATTATCTGTGGCTGAATATCCGGGTGAAGGGCGGCGCGTATGGATGCATGAGCGGATTTGGCCGTTCCGGTGAAGGATATCTGGTCTCATACCGGGATCCTAATCTGGCGGAGACCAACGAGGTCTATGAAGGGATTATACCATATCTGGAAGCATTTGCGCCGGATGAGCGTGATATGACCAAGTATGTGATTGGTGCCATCAGCAATCTGGATACCCCGCTGACTCCGTCCGCCAAGGGCAGCCGCGGTTTGTCGGCATATCTGTCCGGGGTGACGCAGGAAATGCTGCAAAAAGAGCGGGATCAGATTCTGCAGGCGACAGCGGCGGATATCCGGGCGCTGGCCGAGCTGGTGCGGGCGGTCTTAAAAACCGGCAGTTTTTGTGTGGTTGGTAATGAGGATAAGATTGAAGCTAACCGTCAGATGTTCGGTATTGTTGAGAATTTAACCAGATTAAACGGAAATTAGAGGAAAACAAATGAGTAAAGAACCAATAAATCAAAAAAAGTCCGGGTTCGTCACCTTGATTGGCCGCCCCAATGTGGGCAAATCCACCTTGATGAACTGTCTGATCGGCCAGAAGATTGCCATTACTTCGGATAAGCCGCAGACTACCAGAAACCGGATTCAGACAGTCTATACCGATGACCGGGGCCAGATTATCTTTCTGGACACCCCGGGAATCCATAAGGCCAGGAACAAGCTGGGCGAATATATGGTCAATGTGGCGGAACACACCTTGAAAGAGGTTGATGTGATTTTGTGGCTGGTGGAGCCGAGCACCTTTATCGGGGCCGGTGAACGGCATATTGCCGAGCAGCTTAAGATGGTTCGGACACCGGTGATGCTGGTGATCAATAAGACGGATACGGTGAAGCATCAGGATGAAATTCTGACCTTTATTGCGACGTACAAAGATATTTGTGAGTTTGCTGAGATCGTTCCGGTATCAGCCCTGAAAGGAAAGAATACCGATTTGCTGGTGGAGCTGCTGTTCAAGTACCTGCCCGATGGTCCCCAGTTCTATGATGAGGATACGGTGACCGACCAGCCGATGCGGCAGATTGCGGCGGAACTGATCCGGGAAAAGGCCCTGCGGCTGCTGGATGAAGAGATTCCCCACGGTATTGCGGTGACGATTGAAAAGATGACAGAACGTCCCAATGGAATGATTGATATTGATGCGACAATTGTCTGCGAACGTGATTCTCATAAAGGCATTGTCATCGGCAAGGGCGGCAGTATGCTGAAAAAGATTGGTTCGGCGGCCCGGGTCGAGATCGAACATCTGATGGATACCAAAATTAATCTGCAGCTGTGGGTTAAGGTCCGCAAAGAGTGGCGGGACAGCGAGTTGATGATGAAGAATTACGGATACGCCAGAGAAAAGTGAGTCTGGAAGGTGGCGGAAAACGTTGAGAGAAACGGTCAAGTTAACCGGAATGGTGCTAAAAGCCGGACCGGTGGGTGAATATGATAAACGGCTGGTGATCCTGACCCGGGAGCGGGGCAAGATCACCGCCTTTGCCCGTGGTGCCAAACGCCCGGGCAATCAGCTGATGGCGGTGAGCCGTCCGTTTGTGTTTGGTGAATTCCGCCTGTATGAGGGCCGGGATGCTTATAATCTGCAGGCAGTTGAAATCAGCAATTATTTTGCCGAACTGGCCGGAGACATGGAATCGGCCTGTTACGGTTCTTATTTTATGGAATTTGCTGACTACTATGCCAGGGAAAATGTTGACGGTACCGAATTGCTGCAGCTGCTGTACCAGTCTTTGCGGGCACTGTTAAAGCCTGCGCTGCCTAATCAGTTGATTCAACTGATTTTTGAACTGCGGGCGATGGTGATTAATGGGGAATATACGGAACATCCCGGCAAGACGGTCAGTGACTCGGCCAATTATGCATGGGAGTATATCATTGCCTCCCCGATGGAGTCATTGTATACCTTTGTCTTGACGGAAGCGGTGGAAAGGGAGTTGCGGCAGAGTATTGAGGCGAATAAGCGGCGCTACATAGATCGGAAATTCCGGTCTTTAGAAACTTTGCGGGCCATGGAAGAAAAGTATTGAAAAACCGTGGCATTAAAGTTATAATGAGTTCTATATGCGCTGAGGCAGTGAGTCCCCACCCACCTGTGTTCGGCGGAATGTTTGGAGGAATATTATGAAAAAGTGTAAAGCTGCATGGACGGCAGTCATATGGAGTCTGGTTCTGATGGGATGCGGAGCACAGGGAAAAGCAGGCAGTTGGAATGCAGACAGCAACGGTGTCTATGTGAGTAAAGCAATGGCGGTTGAAAGTGCCATGGTAGTCACTTCGATGAATTCAAATGACCTGTATGATCAGGAAGAATTAAAGGCCTTTGTGGCAGAAACCGTGGTGGAGTATAATACGGCAGCTGGCGGTGCAGCCGCATCAGAGAACAGTGAAGGGACAGCAAAGCTGCCGGTAGCATTAAAATCCTGTACGTTGGAAGGCAATACCGGAGTCCTGGTGTTTGAATATGCCAGTGCCGCTGATTTTGTGAAGTTTTCCCAGGAGACCGGGGATAATACCCATACAGTAACAGCACTTTCCGCAAAGAACGTATCCGATGCCCAGGCTGCCGGTGACCTGGCCGACAGTAAGTTTGTCAACACTGCCGGAAAAGCAGTGGAGACTAGTGATATGACCAGGCAGTCGAAGAGCATTGTCGTGGCGGCAGAGGGTGTGGCAGTGATCCATACGGAAGGCAAGATCACCTATGTATCAGAGGGCGTTACCCTGAATGATTCTTATACAGCCATGACTTCTGAGGGAACAAATTATATTATATTTCAATAAATCAATTCGCAAGAAAGGTTAACGAATTATGGAAAAGACAATGGAAAAAATCGTGGCACTTGCCAAAAGCAGGGGGTTTGTATACCCGGGTTCGGAGATTTATGGCGGTCTGGCCAATACCTGGGATTATGGAAATCTGGGTGTGGAGCTAAAGAACAATGTAAAAAAAGCCTGGTGGCAGAAGTTTGTCCAGGAAAGCCCATATAATGTGGGTGTGGACTGCGCGATTCTGATGAACTCCCAGACCTGGGTAGCATCCGGACACTTAGGCGGTTTTTCCGATCCGCTGATGGACTGTAAAGCTTGTAAAGAGCGTTTTCGTGCTGATAAAATAATTGAAGATTATATGATGGAGCAAGGCATTACCATCGAAGGTTCTGTAGACGCCTGGTCCCAGGAGCAGATGAAACAGTACATTGACGATAACAGTATCTGCTGCCCAAGCTGCGGCAAACGCGATTTTACCGACATCCGTCAATTCAACCTGATGTTCAAGACTTTCCAGGGCGTTACCGAGGAAGCCAAAAATACGGTTTATTTAAGACCGGAGACCGCACAGGGTATCTTTGTAAATTTTAAGAATGTACAGCGTACTTCCCGAAAGAAGATTCCGTTTGGCATCGGCCAGATTGGGAAGTCTTTCCGTAATGAGATTACACCTGGTAACTTTACGTTTCGTACCCGTGAGTTTGAGCAGATGGAGCTGGAATTTTTCTGTGAGCCGGATACCGATCTGGCGTGGTTTGCTTATTGGAAAGAATTCTGCATTAACTGGCTGACGACACTGGGCATGAAAGAAGAAGAGATGAGAGTCAGAGACCATGATCCGGAAGAGTTGAGCTTTTACAGCAAAGCGACTTCTGACATTGAGTTTATGTTCCCATTTGGCTGGGGCGAACTGTGGGGAATCGCCGACCGTACGGATTATGACCTGACCCAGCATCAGAATACTTCCGGTGAGGATTTGACGTACTTTGATGACGAGAAGAAGGAGCGGTATATTCCTTATGTAGTTGAGCCGTCACTGGGGGCTGACCGTGTGACTCTGGCCTTCCTGTGTGCCGCCTATGACGAGGAAACAATCGGTGAAGGCGATGTGCGTACCGTACTGCATTTCCATCCGGCGCTGGCACCGGTGAAGATTGGTGTGCTGCCATTGTCTAAGAAGCTGAACGAGGGTGCGGAGAAAATCTATCAGGAGCTCTGCAAGTATTACAACTGTGAATTTGATGACCGAGGCAATATCGGAAAGCGTTACCGGAGACAGGATGAGATTGGGACTCCGTTTTGTATTACCTATGATTTTGAGTCGGCAGAGGATCATGCCGTGACCGTCCGTGACCGTGATTCCATGGGGCAGGTGCGGGTGCCGATTGCGGAACTGAAGACCTGGTTTGAAGATAAATTCCGCTTTTGATTATAACAAAGACTGCATTGTCTCATTGAGACAATGCAGTCTTTTTACACCCAAAACGATTAAGCTAAATATGACAAAAAAACTCCTGCAGCCACAGCTGAGCCGATTACACCTGCTACGTTTGGCCCCATGGCATGCATCAATAGAAAGTTGCCCGGGTCTTCTTTCTGCCCGACAACCTGCGATACCCGAGCCGCCATCGGCACGGCGGATACCCCTGCTGAACCGATTAGTGGATTAACCTTGCCCTTGGTAAGTGCGCACATTAGCTTTCCAAACAAAACACCGCCTGCGGTTGAACAACAAAACGCAGCCAATCCCAGAAAAAGAATCTTTAGTGTATCTGGTGATAAAAAGTTTTTTGCGTTAGCGGTAGCACCAACCGATATACCCAAAAAGATGGTTATGATATTCATAAGCTCATTTCCGGCAGATTTTACCAGACGATCAACAACTCCACTTTCCTTAAGCAAATTACCAAGCATCAACATACCGACAAGCGTTGATGCCGATGGCAGAATCAAAGAGACGACAAATGTGCATGCGATTGGAAATACGATACGTTCGGCTTTGGAAACTGTTCGCAATTGCTCCATTTTGATTAAACGTTCCTTTTTAGTAGTAAGCGCTAACATTATGGGTGGCTGTATGATTGGTACCAATGCCATATATGAGTATGCGGCTATGGCGATTGCCCCTAGCAGCTCAGGCGCAAGTGTCTTCGTGACGAAAATCGCTGTAGGACCATCTGCTCCTCCAATTATGCCGATTGAGGCCGCTTGACTTGGAGTAAATCCAAGTATAACTGCTCCAATAAAAGTTGCAAAGATTCCAAGCTGTGCAGCCGCCCCAAGAAAGATGGTCTTAGGATTCGCAAGCAGCGGGGAAAAATCTGTCATTGTTCCTATGCCAAGGAAAATAAGCGGTGGATAAATCCCCAGCTTTACGCCTAAATATAGTAAATCCAACAGACCGCCATCAGCCAGAATGGCTCCATAATTTACTGTTTCGCCATAAAAGTACTCCATATGTATAATGCCGGTCATTGGCAGGTTTGCAAGTAACATGCCGAATGATATGGGGAGCAGCAAAAGCGGTTCAAATTGTTTAACAATAGCGAGATAAAACAAAATTACGATAATAGCATACATAATTACTGTTTGGATACTCAGAGACGAGAATCCTGTCGAACTCAGAAAGTTGACAATAGTCTGCATGAGGCGCCTCCTTTACTGAATGATGAAAAGCACATCGCCGGTGTTGACGGAAACGCCGCTTGCAACCTTTATGCTCACTGTGCCATCACAGGGCGCCATAACCTCATTTTCCATTTTCATGGCTTCCAGTACTAATATAGTATCGCCTTTTGATACTTTAGAGCCTTCGTTACAGTTGAGTCGCAATACTGTTCCGGGTAATGGGGACGTCATTGTTGTTCCGCCAGACGAGGGCACCGTTTTCGCCGGCTCAGTGAATGGAGCGGATGTCGGAGTTGCCTGCGGTGTTCCAATAGCCCTCTGGGGAGCCGCAGAGGCGGGTGTTCGCGGGCCTCCGCTAAAACGCTTTGTATTTACGCCCGGTGTTGTTTCTTCGATTTCTGCTTCATAGGTCTTTCCATTCAGTATTACAGTAAAACTGCGCATATAGATATTCCTCCTGTTGATAGATTTATCATTTAAGCCCGCCGCACACTAATATTGCTGGGATTGTTTTCTGTAGCGGCGGCAATTACCAAAGTGACAGCTGCTATTTCTTCATCTGAATCCACAGGCTGTACTGTTTCAACGGTTGCCTGTATAACCGGCGCAGTGTTGTCGGCGGGGTGGGTGCTGTCAAACATTATTTTCAGGCCAAGCATCATGAAATAAAGCAAGGCAAGTACCAGAAATACAGTGGAAAGTCCCATTGCGACAATGACTAATATATCTCCCATGTAGTTCACCTCCTAATTTATAGCACAGTATCGGGGATAGATTGAATTTTTTCGTAATAAGAGTAATAATCAGGTGACTCTTTCTCTTTCGTCATAAAGGACATAAGCGCCACAATTACAAGACTGACAGATACGGCAGGCCAAAATGGCTGAATGTCAAATGGATTATCAAAAAAATGCCATATTTGTTGTGCTTAGAACAGGAGTCAGTATGGCAGGATATTCAGTATGCCAGCCAATGAAAGCAATATTGAAATGCCCCATGTAATAAACATCCATAAAAAGAGCTGGTTGTATAGCTTTTTTGGCTCCACAACATCATTAGACATGCCAAGGATAATAGCTCCACCCGTTGAGAACGGTGATGAAGATGTGCGGTGAGAGCCGTAACAAATAGCCGTGATAAGCGGAATCGGGCTAATGCCCAGCGTTACTGACATAGCGATAGCCATTGGAATCATAGTTGGAAGCACAACGCCGGAAGCAGACGAGAAAATCGACATAGCTCCGGAAGCAAACATCCAGATTGCTGCTGCGGTAAATGGAGTGGCAAAAGAGCTGAAGAAGTTAGAAATAAGCTCCATTGATCCCGCTAATGTCATTGCTTTTACGAACATACTCATACCGCCAACCAAAACTATAACACTCATTGGTACCTTAGACAAAGCTTCCTTAAACTCAATTTTACCAAAGCACATACGTGCCAATGTGGCAACGGCCGCACACAATCCGATATTAAGGCTAAAGCCCATTACACAGATTGCAAAGCAAAGAACAATAATTAACGTAGCTATCTGCTCTTTGTTAAATTTAGGCAATTCCTCCTGTTTATTATACTTTATACTTTTTAATTTCCAACCGCCGCGCAGAATATAAAAAATGATATACACAATTACAGCGATAAGCAAATATTGCCGCCACATCTTCCAACCTATGTCCACCCCGTATTCAGCCGCCACATTTACGGCAATCATGCCTGTCGGGGCGGTGGGCGCAAGACCGCCTATCAAATTCCCATGGGAAAGCGACAGGGCCGTGAGCATATAATCCAGTTCCTGCTCCTTCGCAATCTGCGAAATAATTGGATACATGATTATCCCAACGGCTATAGAGCCGGTGCCGATGATAGAAAGACAAAAGCCAAGGCAAAAACAAACGATGGGAATAACCCGGCGGTTTCCGCCTGCAAGCCGTAGTATTCTTTTTGTGAATAACTCCATGGTGCCGTCAATACGAGCGTAGGCAAAAAGTAGTGAAACCGAGATAATGTTAAATAACAGGCTGTACGGTATTCCATTTACAATTTGAGTTCCTTTACCGGATAAGCCTGACAGCGAGTATCCCTTGCCCTCCACCAGAATAAAGAAACCGGCTATAAAAGCAAATGCAATACCTAGTATGCCTGGTTCCATGCGTTTAAACACATTTGGTAAAATCAGAATAGCAACAAGTGCGAGCAACATAATAACATCCATACTCATAATATTCTTCAGCTCCTTCGCTATATATTTGGTATTACTGTGTAAAAATCGGGGCCTGCCTGTCAATTACTTCTTGAATTTCATCCGGCGACATTCCGAGAACATCACGAAAAACCTCCACACTATGCTCTCCTAACGCAGGACAGGGTAAATGGTTGTCCGGCGTGGTCTCGCTCATTTTAATAGGGCTTGCCGGTACTTTGTACGATCCCGCTTTAGAGTGATTTAATTCCATAACCATCGACCTCGCTGTTATTTGCGGATCATTGGCAATTAAATCAATAGTATTAATCCTGCCTGCCGCTACGTCATGCTCTAATAGCCGGGCTTCAACCTCGGCAGTAGACATGGTACTTGTTACCTTAGTGATTTCAGTTTCCAGCGCATCAACATTTAACCGCCGGGCATTTGGCGTATTAAAACGCTCGTCCGCCAGCAGATGCTCAAGATTTAGAGCGTTGCACATGGCTTCAAACATTTTTGGGCGCGGGGCGGTAATAAAAATAGCTCCGTCTGCAGTGGAAAAATCCTGGAAAGGAACACCTGTTTGGTGACGGTTTCCGACTCTCGTTGGCACCTTTCCGGTACCGAAATAATTCGCTACGGCATTTTCCAGACAGGCAAAAGAACTGTCCAGCATGGCAATGTCGATAAACTGCCCCTTGCCTGTTTCTTTGCGATAGTAAAGCGCCGCCAGAATGCTTGTAGTCGCAAAGAAACCCGCCAGCGTGTCGGATATTGATGGCCCCGCCTTTGTTGGGCGGCCGTCCGGCTCGCCGGTAAGGCTCATCATTCCACTCATTGCCTGTATGATTACATCCATTGCCCCGCGAGAGCTATATGGGCCTGTATGGCCAAAACCGGAAATAGACGCAAAGATAATTCCGGGATTGCGATTTTTACATTCCTCATATCCGACTCCGTTTCGGTTCATAGTGCCCGGTTTAAAATTTTCTACAATAATATCTGAATTTTCAGCGAGCTTTAGAAAAATCTCTTTATCCCGCATGTCCTTCAGATTTATTGTCACACCTCTTTTTCCACGATTGGTACAAAGCTCATAGATCCGTTCGCCGTTTATATAAGGCCCGCTTCCCAGCGGCCTGTCAGGCCGTTCAATGCGGATAACATCTGCGCCAAGATCCGCCAGAATTGTCGTACAAAAGGGTCCGGATAAATATTGTGACAAATCCAACACCCGGATTCCGTCCAAAGCCTTGTTGTTTTTATATTCCATCATTTGCCAGCTCCTTTCTTTGAAATATCATGTTTGACACAGGAAGATCTTACAGAGGTATATTGCCATGCTTGCGTAAGGGTGTTGCTTTTTTCTTGCCCCAGAATGTATGTAGAACCTGAATCAGCTTCATTCTCGTTTCGGCGGGTTCGATGATATCTTCATATTTACCGCGTTCCGCAGCACGATAAGGGTTCATAAATTCTTCTTTGTATGCCTCGATATATTTTGCTCTTGATTTCTCGGGATTCTCCGCCTTTTCAATCTCTTTTTTATAAAGAACATTTACAGCTCCTTCGGCTCCCATTACGGCTCGCTGCGTGGAAGGCCAGGCAAAACTGACGTCCGGCTTCATATCAGATGAACACATTGCGGGACTCGCCCCGCCGTAAACCTTTCCGACCGCAACGACAAGCTTGGGAACAGTAGCCTCCGACCATGCGTAAAGCATCTTTGCCCCGTGCCGTATGATTCCGCCGTATTCCTGATTAACTCCAGGCAGGTAGCCTGATACATCAATTATGGAAAGAAGAGGTATATTGAATGCATCACATGTACGAATAAACCGAGAAGCCTTACACGAAGCATCAATGTCAAGGCAGCCGGCCAGCCATTTTGTCTGGTTTGCGATAACACCCACAGGCATACCATCCAGACGTATGAATCCAACTACTATATTTTTAGCGAAAAGCGGCTGTGTTTCAAAAAAGTAGTTGTCATCTGCAATAGTTGTGATTATTTCTTTAACGTCATAAGCTTTACGGCTGTTTTCAGGAACGATGTCGTTGAGGAACTCGTCATATCTGTCGGGAGAATCTTCCGTAGGATAAATAGGTGGTAATTCATCACAGTTAGAAGGGAAAAAACTCATTAAGCATTTAATCAATTCTAAGCAGTGTTCGTCATCCGATGCAATCAGATGGGCTACACCCGAAAGGCTATTGTGAGTATGCGCTCCACCAAGGGTTTCCGCATCAACAGTTTCGCCGGTTACGCTTTTGATAACGGCAGGGCCAGTAATAAAGGTTTGACTCGTTTTATCAACCATAATGGTGAAATCTGTGAGCGCAGGGGAATAAGCAGCTCCGCCGGCGCAGGGACCCATAATTGCTGAAATTTGCGGTATCACGCCGGAGGCCATTACGTTGTTGTAGAAAATTGAACCATAAACAGAAGCATCCGGTCCTTCCTGCAACCTTGCTCCGCCAGAATCGTTCAGACCGACGATAGGAGCTTTTGCTTCCATAGCCATTTCCTGTAAGCGTATGAGTTTAGCTCCCTGCATTTCACCCAAGGCACCGCCCATTACGGTAAAATCATGCGCATAGACAAAAACTTTTCTGCCATCTACGGTGCCAAAGCCTGTTACAATTCCCTCAGCAGGGGTTTCGGTTTTATCCATACCAAAGCGTGTGCAGCGATGCTTAACCCATAGCCCGCATTCGACAAAGCTACCCTCGTCAAGAAACAGGTCTACTCGTTCCCGGGCGGTAAGCTTGCCCTTTTCGTGCTGCTTATCAATGCGGCTTTGGCCTCCGCCCATCATAATAGTTTTGCGTTTTTCCATCATTTGTTCGAGTTTTACATTCACATTACTCCTCCTTGTGTATTTTAGTTTTTATAGCCTTAATAGGATTATATATTTGTTCCGTAATAATGTATAATACATATATTTCAATATATATATAGACATAAAATAATTAGTGATAAATTACTTGATTTTATAGAAAATTTTATATATAATGTGAATAATAAATTTACATATAGCATATTAAATAAGTTTTTTATATATTATGGTATATTCTGTTGTAAATACATACTGCGGAATGATAGATACAAAACTATGATTGGTTTTAGTAATAAGGAGGGATAAGCCTTGGATTTGTTGCAGCTAAGATACTTTCAAATTGTCAGCGAGTATGAGCATATTTCACGAGCGGCAGAAAAAATCGGTATTGCCCAGCCTTCGTTAAGCATTATGATTTCCAAACTCGAAAAGGAGTTGGGAGTGTTGTTATTTGACCGTTCCGGACGGCAGATTAAACTAAACGATTGCGGGAAGAAATATCTGGAATACGTCAATGATGCTTTCTTAGCCCTTGAGAACGGAGCCCAGACCATTCAGGACATACAAAATAAGATGGAAAATACCATCCATATCGGCTGTACTTCACCTTTGTTTACGCTCAGCATATTGAAGCGTATAATTCCAGTATTGCCAAATGTAACAGTAAAGCAAAGCATTATTAACGTTAATGATATTCCTGGCTTCCTTATGGAAAAATCCACAAGCTTCGTAATCAGCCCGCCCGGTTATTATGGGGAAGATATTTTAAGCAACATCATTTTTGAAGAGGAACTCCTGCTGGCTATGTGTAAGACCCATAGACTGGCAGACAGGATAAATGTAAAGTTAAGCGAGGTTAAAGACGAACCGTTTATCGCACACAGCACAGGCCTTTCCTTTAGGGCTTTGTGCGAGGATTATTGTCATAAAGCAGGCTTTCATCCGAATAATGTGATGGAATGCGACCATGCTACCCGGTCGGAACTGATTGCGCAAAATTTTGGAATCGCTATTAGCACCAGCCTTGCTTATGCGAACGAATATCCGTTGCCGCATATTCGTTTCATACCAATCTCGGAACCGCATTGCGTAAGGAAGATGGCGTTATTTAAACGAAAAGACAAGTATTATTCAAAAAGCGCGAAGGAGTTTGAAACTAATGTTATTAAAACCGCTCAGTATTTAACTGATTTAGCTTCCGTTGCCTATTCCAAGTGCGTTACCGAACAGTCCCGAAAATAATCACAGGTTATCCACACCAAAGGAGAAAATTTAATAGATTTGTCAGCAAAAAAGAGTTATGATAGATATTGATTAATTTTATGGAAGGAAGGCAGATCAATGAGTGGATATCTATACATACTATTTTTGCTTATCAGTTTTGGAGCTTCAATTGCCGGTGCTATTTGTGGGATTGGCGGCGGTGTGATCATCAAACCGACATTAGATGCGTTTGGTGTTTTGAGTGTATCTTCCATCAGTTTTTTGTCCGGTTGTACGGTTCTGGCAATGACCTCTTATTCAGTGCTTAGAAGTAAACTTGGCAATGAATCGGTAGTCGATACAAAGACCGCTACTCCATTGGCCGCGGGGGCCGCCATTGGTGGTGTAGTTGGAAAAACCCTGTTTCAAATGTTATCCAATATGTTTACTGACAAAGAAATGGTCGGAGCCGTTCAGGCTGCCTGTCTGTTGGTGATCACCCTGGGTACCTTGATTTATACACTGAAAAAAGATCAGATCCGCACCTTTCATATAACGAATGGTTTTATCTGCGTCTCGATCGGATTAGTCCTGGGAATCCTGTCTTCCTTCCTGGGAATCGGCGGCGGCCCGATCAATCTGGTGGTACTGTTTTTCTTTTTTTCTATGGGAATGAAAGAAGCAGCAGGAAGCTCACTCTATATTATTTTGTTTTCCCAGATCACAAGCTTGCTGCAAACCTTGATTACCCGCTCCGTCCCGGAGTTTTCCGGTATGCTTTTGCTGCTGATGGTGACGGGCGGAATCTTAGGCGGTATCAGCGGCAGAATAATTAATAAAAGGTTAACTGCCCGGTTGGTGTCCCGCTTATTCATTGTCCTGATGGTGATTATAATGGGAATTAACATCTATAATATTTATAAGTTTCTTCACTAAGGCCTGTAAAGACTCTTGCTATTGTCACGATTTACCGATATAATAAGAATATCGTTGACACAAGTCAATTTCAGACGGAAGCAGTCCGTACCAACAAGTTTATAAGCTATACATAAATGAGTAAGAAAATAACGATGGAACCCAAACTACCAGGAAGGTAATGTCATCTCCCAGAGATGGCACTCTTTTCTGGTGCTTTTTGCTTCATCGGACAATTCGTTTGAAAGTGAGGAATTTAAAACATGACAAGTACAACAAGATCTGCAAACGTAACCAGCACAGCAAGTACCACAAAGACAACAAAACTGGTGATATCCGGCGCGCTGATGGCGCTGGGAATGATACTACCTTTTCTCACCGGCCAGATCCCGGAGATTGGCAGCAGGCTTTCCCCGCTGCATCTGCCGGTTCTGATCTGCGGTTTTGTCTGTGGCTGGCAATATGGTCTGGCCGTTGGCTTTATTCTGCCGATTCTGCGCGCCCTGACCTTTGGCATGCCTCCGTTAATGCCGGTAGCATCAGCAATGGCAGCAGAGATGGCGGTATATGGTGCGGTGACGGGATTGCTGTATCAGAAACTGCCAAAGAAAAACAGTTCCATCTACATCGCCTTGATATTGGCTATGCTCTGTGGCAGAGTCGCCTGGGGACTGGCCAGTATGGTATTATACGGTGTCCTTGGGCGGGCTTTTACCTTCCAGATGTTCCTGGCCGGAGCATTTGTCAAGGCGGTACCGGCGATTATCATTCAGCTGGTACTGGTACCTTTGATTGTAATTGCACTAAAGAAAGCGAAGTATATGTAAAAAAATGAAAGAGATTCTGTCAGAACATAAAAAAAGATATCCTGGCATGGAAGTGCAGGATGTGGTAAAATTGCTGTATCAAAGTGAATTTGGCAATGGACATATGATTACCGAACCAGATCGGGCAATGGACCAACTGGAAAAAGAATATCAGGGGGTGCCGAAAGCTCCGGGTGCAGCAGAGACACGAAACCCTGCCGTCGAGTATATCGGCGGCGATTACTGCCGGGTTTATCTGAATCAATTGCCGGAGGGGGTGTCACTGACGACCCTGAACCGGTTATTTGTGTTAAGTGCCAGGCTGGCCAGGGGAAATCAGACGACCTTTGAAGAAAAACTGAACCAGTTTGGCCAGTGGACCCGGGAAGGAATCACCGGTTTTTCAGAAGCAGAAGTTGAATTGTATCTGACAGAATATCAGCATCAGGGGTGTCCGGTGGTCAGCCACTCGACTCAATACCGCAGCCTGTATCAACCGGCTTACCGGGTGATTGCCGAAGCTTATGCCAGTCACCTGGCCGTATTTGCCGATATCGACAGAATGCTTGCCCGAAACTTAGGCAACACGGTACTGGTGGCGATTGACGGCCAGAGTGCCAGTGGCAAGACGACCTTGGCGGCGCTTATACAGCAGGTGTATGATTGCAACCTGTTCCATATGGATGATTTTTTTCTGCCACCACAGCTGCGGACTCCCGAACGTCTGGCCGAAGTGGGCGGGAATGTGGATTATGAGCGATTCCAGCAGCAGGTTCTGGAACCGCTGCAGCGAGGCACCGATATCCGTTATCAGATTTATGACTGTGGGCAGCAGAAGCTGACAACCTGGGCAGAGGTTCCGGCCAGGCGCCTGAATCTGATCGAAGGTGCATATAGCTGTCATCCTTATTTCGGCCCCTGCTATCATTTGACCTATTGCCTGACCATTGATGCAGAAGAACAGCAGCGACGGATTCTGAAACGAAATGGGGAAGCCATGCTAAAACGGTTTGTGGAAGAGTGGATTCCTAAAGAGAATGCGTATCTGGAACAGTTTGGAATACGGAAAGAGTAGGAGACGACATCAATGCCACCGATAAATGTACTGATTAAGCCAGCCTCAGGGAATTGCAACCTGCGGTGCGAATATTGTTTTTATTATGATACAATGGAGAAACGGGAACAGGCCTCCTACGGTTTTATGACCGAGGAGACCCTGGAAGCAGTGATTTGCCAGGTACTGGCTTATGCGGAAGGTGAATGTACAATTGCATATCAGGGCGGCGAGCCAACCTTAAGCGGCCTGCCCTTTTTTGAAAAATCCATTGAATTTCAAAAGAAATATAATCAGAATCATGTAAAAATCTTCAACGCAATTCAGACCAACGGCTATCAGATCGATCAGGCATGGGCTGATTTCTTTCGGCAGAACAACTTTTTGGTTGGCGTATCCTTAGACGGCGGTCCCAGGGTTCACGATTGTTACCGGAAGAATCCCAGGGGGGAAGGCAGCTTTTCCCAAGTCATGAAGAATGTGGAGCTGCTGCAAAAAGCCGGCGTTGAATTCAATATTCTTTCGGTGGTTAATGCAAAGACAGCCCCCCATATTAAACGTAACTATGAATTCTATCGCAAAAACCGTCTGAACTACCTGCAATTTATTGCCTGCCTGGATCCTTTGGGCGAAGTGCCGGGCGAGAAAGAATATTCCCTGACTCCGGAAATGTACGGAACCTTTCTGATCCAGTTGTTTGATTTGTGGTATGAAGATTTGCGGCAAGGCAGGCAGCCCTATATTCGTCAATTTGAGAATTATATTGCGGTGGTCCTGGGGCAAGAACCGGAATCATGCGATATGCGGGGGATTTGCGGATATCAATATGTGGTAGAAGCCGACGGTGCCGTGTATCCCTGCGATTTTTATGTGATTGACCAATATCGTCTGGGGAATTTTAAAACAGACACCGTAGAAATGATTGACCAGGTTCGGGATCAGACCCGTTTCATTGCTGATTCACAGCAAAAAGAAGTTGTTTGTAAAGACTGTAAGTATCAGTCTCTGTGCCGTGGAGGGTGTCGGAGAAACAGAAGGGCAGAAGAGGGGCATCATCAATATTTCTGCGAATCTTATCAGCTGTTCTTTGATGCATGTCTGCCCAGAATGATCGGGATAGCACAAACTATAAGCAGGCAAAGGTAAGCAGAACGCTGCCTTTGCCTGCTGTTTTACTAACTGCGCCGGAGCGCTTTGGGGGGAAAGCATCAGGTGTTGATAAATTCAGTTACCTGTTTCACCACCAGCGGAATAATTGCTCCCAGTGTCAGATTCTCACAGCCAACCACATGATGGTTGCAGCGGTTGACCGGCATTAAAATCTGCTGTGCCTTGCTGCTGCCGATTGCCGCCGCCATCGCCGGTGTCACCTCGCCGTAAAGGGAATCAGCAATCACGATGCCAATCGGTCCGATGATAATATCCGAATCCCGGGCAGCGACAATCACCGGATTTTCCCCGGTAGCACCATGATCAGCGCCGGCCTTCAGCATCGCTGCCGTTGCAATACTGTTCGTTCCGATGGCCAGCAGCTCCTGCGCCGGGAACTGTTTTTTTAATTGTTCAATAATCGTTTTTCCCATCCGGCCGCCCTGGCCGTCGATAATCGTAATCTTTTTCATATCCGCCTCCGTGTTTTTTCACTAAATATAACACAAAACAGTAAAAAGTACAAAGTATAGTTATAATAGACATTCCACAATAATATAGTTGTGGACACAACAATCTATTGACTTTGATGAAAGGCTGTGTTACACTACTGAAAATAATGAAGCAACTCGAAGAATAATGGAGGTATAAAGATGACCAAAAGTTTTATTGCGCAGTCTTACGGAAGATCCAGGAATTATACCGATATTCCCAACTGCCTGTTCAAAGAGTACGATGTCAAAAAGGGCTTACGTAATGAAGACGGCACCGGTGTCCGGGTGGGACTGACCCGTGTTTCAGATGTTGTCGGATATGACTTTGTTGACGGAAAAAAAGTGAGTGTTGATGGAGAACTTTACTATCGGGGCTACCGGATACAGGATTTGGTGGAAGGGAAAGGCAAATCTCATTGCGGTTACGAGGAGAGCTGCTTTTTGCTGTTATTTGGTTATCTTCCTACTAAAATCGAGTTAAGAGAATTCTGTGATGTGTTAAGCTCCATGTATGAACTGCCAAAAGATTTTCTGGAGCAGCGCCTGCTGCGAATGCCGTCACACAACATGATGAACAGTATTCAGCAGTCGGTACTGAGCTTGTATGATTATGATACGAATCCGGACGATGTAGATCCCTATCAGACGTTGGTAAAAGGGTTGAATATCCTGGCGAAGCTGCCGTCGATTATGTGCTATGCATATGAGGCTAAGATGCATAGCTACTATAATGACAGTCTGGTAATCCATTATCCTAAAAAAGAATATTCGATTGCTGAAAATATCTTATACATGATGCGGGAAGACCGCAAATTCACTGAAAAAGAAGCCAATCTGCTGGATATCCTGCTGATGATTCACGCGGATCATGGCGGCGGCAACAACTCTACCTTTGCCAATGTGGTGGTTTCTTCAACCAATACGGATCTGTACTCCAGTATTGTTGCATCGATCGGGTCATTAAAAGGACCAAAGCATGGCGGAGCCAATGTCTATTGCGCAGAGATGATGGAGGCGGTGATCAAAGAAATCGGTTGTGATGCCACTGACAATGAAATTCGCAAGATTATCAAACGGATCCAGGACCGCGATTTCTATGATAAATCCGGACTGGTGTATGGCATGGGGCATGCTGTTTATACCCAGACCGATCCTCGGGCGGAGATTCTGGAGCAGTACTGCCGGGCTCTGGCCAAAGAACAAAAAAGAGAGAAAACCTTTGAGTTTATGTCCCGATTTGATAAAATAGCAAGGCAGGTGCTGCTTGAGTCAACAGGTAAGAATATTTCCAATAATGTCGACTTTTACAGTGGCTTTGCTTATGATATGCTGGGGATACCAAGAGATTTATTTACGCCGTTGTTTACCACCAGCCGGACGGTGGGCTGGCTGGCTCACAATATTGAGAAGAAGCTGTATGACGGAAGAATCGTGCGGCCGGCCACAAAATATATCGGCAGCGTTGAAACCTATCGCAAAATGGAGGAACGATAAATGAAAAAAATAACAGTGTTTAAAGGTGACGGGATTGGCCCGGAGATTACCGATATCGTGATGGAAATCATGACGGCAGCCGGAGCAGAATTGGAATATGAGGTTTTCCGGGTCGGGAATCAGGAATATCTGGATCATGGGGCGTTGATTCCGGAGCCGGCATTTGCCTCGTTTGAAGCGACAAAGGTCCTTTTGAAGTCTCCGATCACCACTCCCATCGGAAAAGGCTTCCGTTCGTTAAATGTAACCTTACGGGAAAAATATGACTTATATGCCAATATCCGGCCGGCCAAGTCCAACCATGCGGTGGTAACACCGTTTCAAAATGTGGATATTGTGGTATTCCGTGAAAATACGGAAGATCTGTATGTGGGAATTGAAGAGCAGGTGGATGAGAATACCATTGTTGCCAAGAAGATCATTACCCGAAAGGCCAGCGAGCGGATTATCCGCGATGCTTTTGAATATGCCAAAACCCATGGGCGTAAGAAAGTTACCTGTGTTCATAAAGCGAATATCCTGAAGATGACCGATGGATTGTTCCTTGGCATCTTTAATGAAATGAAAGCAGAGTATCCGGAGATCAAGGCAGATGACAAGATTGTAGATAATGTCTGTATGCAGCTGGTGATGAATCCACAGCAGTTTGATGTTATGGTAATGCCAAACTTGTACGGTGATATTGTTTCTGACTTAACCAGTGGTCTGATTGGCGGACTGGGACTGCTGCCATCCAGCAATCTGGGCAGTGACTACGCCATGTTTGAAGCAGTTCACGGCAGTGCACCGGATATCGCCGGCAAGGGAATTGCCAATCCGACCGCGTTGCTGTGGTCCGCCTGCATGATGCTGGAATATCTGGGACAGGAGGATGTGGCCGCGAAAATCCGCAAGGCAGTGGACGAAGTCCTGGCAGAAGCCCAGGATATTACCCCGGATCTGCATGGCACCGGCACTACCGAAAGCTATAAGAATGCGATCATTAAGCATTTGTAACAACTAAGGAGAATAACAATTTAGAGGAGGCATGTGAATGATAAAATTATTTAACGGCGGGGCGTATCTGCTGAATGGTACCCAGCTGGTGAGCGAGGCGGAAGCTGCAGCTGGAAAACTGACCAGGGACGATGCCCAAAAAGGAACCATTGCGTATTCCATTTTTGAAGCTCACAATACATCTGGAAATATGGATAATCTGAAGTTGAAATTTGATTCCATGACATCTCACGATATTACCTTTGTCGGAATTGTCCAGACAGCCAAGGCATCCGGCATGGAGCAGTTTCCAATTCCTTATGTGCTGACCAACTGTCACAATTCACTGTGTGCTGTCGGCGGTACGATCAATGAGGACGACCATATCTTTGGCCTGACCGCGGCAAAACGGTATGGCGGAATCTTTGTGCCGCCGCACATTGCCGTAATGCACCAGTACATGCGTGAAATGATGGCGGGCTGCGGCAAGATGATTCTTGGTTCTGACAGTCATACCAGGTATGGTGCGCTGGGGACCATGGCCGTTGGTGAAGGCGGCGGCGAACTGGTCAAGCAGCTGCTGTGCGACACCTACGATGTTGCTTATCCGGGCGTAGTGGCCATTTATCTGGAAGGCAAACCGGCGCCGGGAGTAGGGCCTCATGATGTGGCGTTAGCGATTGTCGGAGCAGTATTTAAAAATGGCTATGTTAAAAATAAAGTAATGGAATTCGTGGGACCGGGTGTATCTTCCATGGACACCGATTATCGAAACGGTGTGGACGTTATGACGACGGAGACCACCTGTCTGACCTCCATCTGGCGCACGGATGAAGATACCAGGGCTTACCTGGCGCTGCATGGCCGGGCGGATGATTATAAAGAACTGAATCCGGCTGATGTGGCTTATTATGACGGCGTGGTAAAGGTTGATTTAAGTGCGGTCAAACCAATGATTGCGTTACCGTTCCATCCAAGTAATACTTATACGATTGATGAGTTAAATGATAATCTGGCCGATATCCTACGTGCGGCTGAGGTTGAGGCGGCAAAGATCAGCGGGCATGGGGAAGGCAGTTTTACCCTTACGGATAAAATCAAGGACGGCGCGCTCTGGGTAGAGCAGGGAATTATCGCCGGTTGTGCCGGCGGCAATTACAGTAACGTTATGGCAGCAGCGCATATTCTGAAAGGCAAGAGCTGTGGTAATGACAGCTTTACCTTGTCGGTTTATCCGTCATCCCAGCCGGTCTTCATGGATCTGGTCAAGAAGGGGGCGGTGTCGGATCTGATGGCAGCAGGAGCGGCTCTTAAAACAGCATTCTGCGGTCCTTGCTTCGGTGCCGGCGATACACCGGCTAACCAGGCCTTAAGTATCCGTCATACGACCCGCAACTTCCCTAATCGGGAAGGTTCCAAGCCAGGTGCCGGTCAGATGGCGGCAGTCGCCCTTATGGATGCCCGTTCGATTGCGGCTACGGCAGCAAATGGCGGCCGCCTGACGGCAGCAACAGAAGTTATCGATGATTATGTGATTCCGGCCTATGAGTTTGACGATTCCTCCTATACCAGCCGGGTATATCAGGGCTTTGGTAAAGGAGATAAGGACGAGGCGGTTATTTACGGACCTAACATCAAGGACTGGCCAAAGATGAGTGCATTGGCTGACAATATCCTTTTGCAGGTTTGCTCCAAAATCATGGATGAAGTGACCACCACCGATGAATTGATTCCATCCGGTGAGACCTCATCCTACCGTTCCAATCCGCTGGGGCTGGCAGAGTTTACCCTGTCCCGCAGAGATCCGGAATATGTGGGACGCTCCAAAGTGGTCGATAAGATTGAAAAGGCCAGGGTAGCTGGGGAATGCCCATTAGAGCAGGCACCGGAATTGAAGCCGGTATTTGCTGCGATCCGAACCATCGCCGGCCAGGAAGCAGCGGATCCTTCACAGACGGAAATCGGCAGTATGATCTATGCCGTAAAGCCAGGGGATGGCTCTGCCAGGGAACAGGCCGCCAGTTGTCAGCGGGTACTTGGTGGTCTGGCCAATATTGCCAATGAATATGCGACGAAACGTTACCGTTCCAATGTGATGAACTGGGGCATGCTGCCGTTTTTAATGGATGGGGAACCGAACTTTGAAGTGGGCGATTATATCTATGTGCCGGATGTGCGCAATGCGCTTGATGGTGACATGACGAAGATTCCGGCTTATGTGATCCATCCGGATGGCAGTGACGTAAGTGAAATCAATCTGCATATTGCGGATATGACAGTGGAGGAAAAGGCTATTGTAAAGGCCGGCTGTCTGATCAATTACAATCGTGTCCGGGCGGGAATGGAGTAATTCCCTGAGACCGTCTTTTTATGGTACAATAGTACTGGAAAAGGACGGTCTTGTTAATTTGTGAAAGTGAGGATGAATAATGGCAAAAGTATATGTAATGATTGCAGATGGAACCGAAGAAGTAGAGTGCCTGGCGGTACTGGATATTTTGAAGCGTGCCGGGATGGACGTGATTCTGGTTGCGGCGAAAGACAGTAAGAATGTGATTACCTCCCACCATGTCAGAATTGAAGCGGATGGGATTGCAGCAGAAATCGATTTTTCCGATGCTGACGCAATTTTTGTTCCCGGTGGCATGCCGGGTTCCGAACATTTATCTAACTGCGAACCACTGATTGCCGCGCTTCATCAAGCGGACCGGGAAAGCCGCCGGATTGCCGCCATTTGTGCTGCTCCAGCTGTTGTGTTAGGCCGCCACGGTTTCCTGGCTGGCCGGACCGCCACTTGCTATCCCGGCTTTGAAAACGAGTTGAACGGTGCTGCTTATACTAGCCAGGGGGTAATTACCGATGGCAATATTACCACGGCCAGAGGGGTTGGATTTGCTATTGATTTAGGGTTGGAATTGGTGAGGCTGCTGGTGGATGATGAGGCGGCGGCGAATATTAAGAAGCAGATTCAGCATAATTGTATTTAATGAAGGGATCGTGTCGCAAAAAACGGGCACAATAGCTCGCATATACGAATATAGATCATATTTACGAAAATATCTGACATTGGAAGTGCTTACATTCAAGATAACTAAAAAAAACCAAATTTAAGCTTTTTTTTAAAGAAAAAACCTTTACTAGATAGGAAATTATGGTATACTAATACCAGACCGTCTGAGGGCTTTTTTCTTTGCGCAAAAATCGGTAAATTACTGATAAAACCGCAGAAAACCGACGTCGCAGGACGGAGAGAAAACCAGTAGAAATGATTCTACACATGTTGAGGAGGAAACGCTTATGGCAAAAAAATGGGTTTATTTGTTTACAGAAGGCAATACCACAATGAAGAACCTGCTAGGTGGCAAGGGTTCTAACCTGGCGGAGATGACCAATTTAGGTCTTCCGGTACCGCAGGGTTTCACCATCACCACTGAGGCTTGTACCCAGTATTACGAGGATGGCGAGAAGATCAATGAAGAAATCATGGGCCAGATCATGGACCACATCAGCAAGATGGAAGAGATCACCGGCAAGAAGTTCGGTGACAAAGAGAATCCTCTTTTAGTTTCCGTTCGTTCTGGCGCAAGGGCATCTATGCCTGGTATGATGGATACCATCTTAAACCTGGGTCTGAATGAAGAGGTAGTGGAAGTTCTCGCAGCAAAATCCGGCAATCCCCGCTGGGCATATGATTGCTACAGAAGATTCATCCAGATGTTCTCCGATGTTGTGATGGAAGTTGGCAAGAAGTTCTTCGAAGAACTGATTGACAAGATGAAAGAAGAAAAAGGCATTACCCAGGACGTTGACCTGACTGCTGCGGACTTAAAGGAATTGGCGGATCAGTTCAAAGCCGAATACAAAGGGAAAATCGGCCAGGATTTCCCGACCGATCCCAAGACTCAGCTGATGGAAGCAGTAAAAGCTGTTTTCCGTTCCTGGGACAACCCAAGAGCCAATGTATACCGTCGTGACAATGATATCCCCTATTCCTGGGGTACTGCTGTAAACGTACAGATGATGGCATTTGGCAACATGGGCGAGACCTCTGGTACCGGTGTGGCATTTACCCGTGATCCGGCTACCGGCGAGAAGAAGCTGATGGGTGAGTTCCTGATGAACGCACAGGGCGAAGACGTAGTAGCCGGTGTACGTACACCACGGAAGATCGAACAGCTGAAAGAAATTATGCCGGAAGTGTACGAACAGTTCGTTGGCATTTGCGATAAGCTGGAAGATCACTACCGGGATATGCAGGATATGGAGTTTACCATTGAGGACAAAAAGCTGTACATGCTGCAGACCCGTAATGGTAAGAGAACGGCTAAGGCGGCTTTAAAGATTGCCTGTGATCTGGTGGATGAAGGCATGATTGATGAGAAGAAAGCAGTTAAGATGATCGATGCCCGTTATCTGGATACCTTGCTGCATCCGCAGTTTGAAACCAATGCTTTGAAAGAAGCAAAAGTTCTGGCCAGAGCACTGGCTGCTTCCCCGGGCGCTGCCTGTGGCAAAGTAGTATTCACCGCTGAAGATGCCAAAGCCACACATGAAAGAGGCGAGAAAGTAGTTCTGGTTCGTCAGGAGACTTCGCCGGAAGATATCGAAGGCATGAAGGCGGCTCAGGGTATCCTGACTGCCCGTGGCGGTATGACCAGCCATGCAGCTGTAGTTGCCCGTGGTATGGGAACCTGCTGTGTATCCGGATGTTCCGAGATCGTGATGGATGAAGCAAACAAAAAGTTCACCCTGAACGGTGTTACCTTCCATGAAGGCGACTGGATTTCTCTGGACGGTTCTACCGGTAACATTTACGAAGGCGTTATCTCAACCATGGATGCTGCCATTGTTGGTGAGTTCGGCAGAATCATGGCCTGGACCGACAAATACAGAAGATTGAAAGTAAGAACCAACGCGGATACGCCGGCCGATGCTAAGAAGGCAAGAGAACTGGGCGCAGAGGGAATCGGCCTTTGCCGTACCGAGCATATGTTCTTTGAAAGCGACAGAATTGATGCGTTCCGTGAGATGATTTGTGCTGATACAGTAGCAGCAAGAGAAGCAGCACTGGAGAAGATCCTGCCGGTACAGCAGGGTGACTTCGAGAAGATATATGAAGCTCTGGAGGGCTGCCCGGTTACCATCCGTTTCCTGGATCCGCCATTACATGAGTTCGTTCCGGTGGAAGAAGAGGATATCAAGAAGCTGGCTGATGCTCAGGGCAAGACAGTGGAAGAGATCAAGACGATCATTAATTCTCTGCACGAGTTCAACCCGATGATGGGGCACCGTGGCTGCCGTCTGTCGGTTACCTATCCGGAGATCGCTAAGATGCAGACCAAGGCGATCATCCGTGCGGCTATCAATGTACAGAAAGCACATGCTGACTGGAATGTATGTCCGGAGATCATGATTCCGCTGATCAGTGATGATAAAGAGTTTAAGTTTGTTAAGAAAATTGTTGTTGAGACGGCTGATGCAGAGATTGCAGCAGCAGGCAGCAATCTGAAATATGAAGTGGGCACCATGATCGAGATCCCGAGAGCATGTCTGACTGCTGATGATATCGCAAAAGAAGCCGAGTTCTTCTGTTTCGGTACCAATGATCTGACCCAGATGGCTTACGGTTTCTCCCGTGATGATGCTGGTAAGTTCCTGGATGCTTACTATGACACCAAGATTTTCGAGAGTGACCCATTTGCAAAACTGGATCAGGTGGGTGTTGGCAAGCTGATGGAAATGGCAATCAAACTAGGTAAGGGTGTTCGTCCGGAGATGCATATAGGTATCTGCGGCGAGCATGGCGGTGATCCGTCTTCCGTAGTATTCTGCCATGAGATTGGTCTGGACTATGTAAGCTGTTCACCGTTCCGTGTGCCGATTGCCAAACTGGCAGCAGCACAGGCGGCATTGGCTGATTGATGATTTTTTTGAGGATATTATTTGGCAGAAGAGTTGAATAAATGGCTTGAGAACGGAAGATTTTGAGTTAAAGGGGTTCACTGGAAGACTGGTGAGCCTCTTTTTTGGGTAGCTGATGTTTATGATTTTCAGGGGGGGGAAAAGTATGTATTTGCTGTTAGAAGAAGGATTAAAAATATTGGTCGAATACTCGATTTTGGCATTTGAGTATATAGGCGTAATAATTATATTAGTTACTGGTATCCATGGTGTTTTTAATTACATGAATAGAAAGCCTTTTGTCAGGCTTCATCTGGCCAAGGGCCTGGCGACTGGATTGGAATTTAAGTTAGGGAGTGAAATTCTACGGACTGTGATTGTCCGGGGAATGTCAGAAATGATTATTGTTGCAGGAATCATCATTTTAAGAGCAGCCCTTACGTTTTTGATTCACTGGGAAATAAAAAATGAAGAGGAGTCAGAGCTGCGTGAAGTGGAAGAAGAGATTTGATTCTGCCATCAGACTGGTCTGGACTATAAACTCGAAAGGGAAGCTAAAGGGCTTCCCTTTTTTTGAGGGACTGCTTTGTGGTTTTAAACTGAACCACTACTGGCTGAAGCCGGTAGGTTTGAATTGATCAGGCAGTTGTAACGGTTATATTGGGACAGTGGGATACTCAAAACTGAGAAGTCTACTGTCTTTTCTCATTCCGAACATTCGCATTGTATTCCTGAATATTCCATTCAGTAAGCTACAAATTCAGCCTTTGGGCATTTATTGTGGAGAGTGATCATAGCCTGGACTCCCGGGATTTTGCCGTAGTACTGCTTGTTGGCCAACCATGCCTGAACATAACATTGAACCAGAGCACCCACAAATCTCTTCGCCAGAGGATCATCATGAATTATCATATGGGCAGTATATCAAAGGAAGAAGACCGTGCATATATCAACAGAAAACTGGAAGGCGCCGGAAGCCACCAGGCTGTATTTTTATGGATGTGCTTGAGAAAATTGTATTGTAAATACGATGTGCATTCTCTTTATCCGGCTTGAACAGAAGGGATTCCAATTGGCGGTCAGGCGAAAATTGCGGTCAGGAAAATCAGGTGGGAACCAGAAAAAGGGGCTGTTGTATATGGTGCAATGGCCAGTTTTTCTTTGTTTCAAGCTGATTTGTTCCGGTAAATTCAAGGATGAGTGCAGTGAAAAAATGTACATTTAAAGTTTGACATGTACAAGTGATTGTGGTATGATTCTCACATAAGACACGTGTATTTTTAAGACAATTTTAAAAAATCATAAAAAAAGAAGTTGGAAGAGAAGTATGAGACAAAAAATCAAGGGAATCATAAGCTGTTTGG
>Ga0154002_1000009_pt1 | contig 37607 bp, 28 predicted proteins | sample TSNY086MetaG_FD_102276 | JGI IMG/M metagenome (GOLD analysis project Ga0154002, IMG submission 102276) | Attine ant fungus gardens microbial communities from New York, USA - TSNY086 MetaG | ecosystem: Host-associated > Fungi > Mycelium > Unclassified | place: USA: New York, Robert Cushman Murphy... | reverse complement strand
TGGAACTCTAGGGTACAGCCACTGTAGTAATAGTATAAGTAGGGCTGCAATCCAACAAAGAACTCCATCGAGTTCTTCCTGAACATCCATCTAGGGTGACCACTAAGAACATTCACTGTTCCTCGGTAACACATAGATAGTTCTTAGTAAGAGTTATGTGATTATAGAAGATAGGCACATAGACCATCTAATATTTGTATAAGTATCTAGGGGAATCCAATAAGAAACTCTATTGAGTTCTTCCTAAACAACCACCTTAGTTGAGCTCTAAGTTCTTATGACTATACACTAATATGGTTTCTAGGAAGAAAACTATTTTCTGTGCATTCATCAATCTAGTAGAAAACATCCAGAAATATAATACAAAAAAGATATAAATAGCCTGGGAAAGCTTATATAAGAAATGTATAGTTGTTAGTAAGGGTTATGTAATCACAGAAGATAAGTACACAGACTAATAGACATTTATATAAATAGTTAGTACAATTCAATAGGGAACTTTATTAAGTTCTTTCTGACAATCATATAAAGAGACACTCTAGGATTGTGCTTAGTGAGTATTGATGGATCTATTCTTATCTAGGGTCTGGATCTCTTAGTATATGTCTATTCTCTTCTGTTTTTCTTTAGTCTGGTTTGTACTTGGTTGATAGCCTTTAACTATATTAGGATATTTGGTATTGTTGTGTTAGTGCTCATGTGATTGTGCACAGACCACCTCCAGTAGTATATATAGGAGCCTGTATTGGTAGATCTATCTATTATAAAACAACTCCCAAGAAGGAAACTATTTCTCATATATTTGTCAACTTGATAGGAAACATCTAAGAATACAGTGTGGGAAAGATATAAATAGCATAGGAAGGATTATATAAGATATATATAGTTCTTAGTAAGGGTCATGTAATCATAGGAGATAGGTATACAGACCAACTAACATTTGTATAAGTAGCCACTTATCACAAATGGCCACTTACTGATTTGTGATTGGTTGATTTGATAATCAAAGTACTCAAAAAAGCAAAGTTAGACAAGCAGCAAAAGATGTTGTTAAGTCTGAGGTTTATCCTCAGACATACAGTCCTTAAATACATAATTGTGGTAGTTTGTGTACTAGGACAGCCTACTACATGATCACTACCTATTGTTCTACATATAGAAGTGCTATTGTTCTTGAAATAGAGATAACCTAACCATCTTAGGGCAGTCCTTTGTTCTATTCAAGAACAGATGATAATCTATAAGTAAAGATCAATGTTATGTGCAAATATTGAGGACCTTGTATCTCCATGGGATCTTATTGCCTCTGGATCTATTTATAGCCTAAAGAAGAGTATTGAAGAGAGCTTCATGATGGTCATTGAAACAAATGATTACATTAAGTGGTTCCCGAGATATTGTCTATTTAGTGTCTGGTAACTTGGTGATCATTGACTAATCTGCTGATAACTTGGTGAATACTGATTACTTTGAGACATTTTTGGTACTGTTTGAAAGGTCTTCTTAAGGGCTTTTGGTGGCCATTTAGATCATTGAAATCAGTTAAGTATTCCCAGAGTTATGGTCCAAATGAAGTTTGTAATACAAAGTAGGCCAGATAGAGAGACCATTATGCTTGCCTGCAGTTCAGCTTCCTTGTGGTCATGAAATACTCCAAATTCTTGTGGTCCATCCAGATTTGTACCAGATGAGCAGCACCTTCCAGGAAATGTCTTTACTCCTCTAGGGTATAGATGATAGCTAGTATCTCCTTGTTATAGATCTCATAATTCTGTTCCACTGGGGACAGGGATTTGCTATAGAAGACTACAGGCCTCCATTTGCTGTTCATAGTGGACTGCTGGGACAGAACTGCACCTGTAGTGAAGTCTGAACTGTCTACCTTAATCTAGAAGATATCATAAACTTCATTCAGATTATAACTCTGGAAATACTTGACTGATTTCAACAATCTAGATGGTCACTAAAAGCTCTTAAGAAGACCTTTCAAATGGTACCAAAAATGTCTCAAAGTAATCAGTATTCACCGAGTTATCAGCAGATTAGTTAGTGATTACCAAGTCACCAGACACTAAATTGCCAATATTTCAGGAACCACTTAATATAATTGTTTGCTTCAATGACCATTGTGAAGCTCTTTTCAATGCACTTCTTTCGGCTATAAATAGATTCCATGGAGATACAAGGTCCTCAATGTTTGTATATAACATTAATTTTTACCCATAGATTATCATCTATCCTTGAATAGAACAAAGGACTGCCCTAAGATGGTTAGGTTATCTCTATTTCAAGATCAATAGTACTCCTATATGTAGAACAATAGGTAGTGATCATGTAGTAGGCTGTCCTTGTGCACAGACCACCACAATCATATATTTAAGGACTCTATGTCTGAGAATAAACCTCAGACTTAACAATATCTTTTGCTACTTGTCTAACTTTGCTTTTTTGAGTACTTTGATTATCAAATCAAGCAATTACAAATCAGTAAGTGGCCATTTGTGATAAAAGAGCTTCACATCCTATAGAGAAACTAATACTGGAGCAGTTATCATAGCTATTTTGAGGGCTTTAAAGACAGTTTGCTTACTGTTTCTCTAGTTTCAAGCCTTGTTGGCTCAAGTGAGATTGAAAAGGGGGTGTGCTATGGTTGAGAAGTCCTATATGAACTGCTTATAGAAGTTAATGAACCTTAAGAAGACCTGAATATCAGTTTGCAACTCTGGAGTTGGCTACTCCTGAACTTCTGCGACCTTGACTAGGTCTATAGATACCTTGTTCTTGGACACTACCAATCCTAAGTACTTGATCCATTCCTTCTGAAACTTACACTTCTCAGGATGTTGTCATGACATAGCCAAATGGCCAAGTTATTATTTATATTTCTTTTCTTTTCTTTTCATTTAATTAGGAAATCAATAGATGTACAAGAGAGAATAACTCAAAAGAGATGTATAGGACTTTATAAATAGAAGTAAATACAGAATGTGTATAAGTAGTATATAATAATCTAATGGGAACTCTATTGAGTTCTCCTTATCAACCTAGATGTTACCGAGGAACAGTGAATGTTCTTAGTGGTCACCCTAGATGGATGTTCAGGAAGAACTCGATAGAGTTCTTTGTTGGATTGCAGCCCTACTTATACTATTACTACAGTGGCTGTACCCTAGAGTTCCATGGTCACATGTCCTTTCCAGAATGTTCCATGGTCACCTGACCTTGTCACATGACTTGGCTCACTAAGACCCTATCCTGTTTATGTCTTTGTTCCGTTGTGTTATCGAGGTTCTCATAACACTATGTCTTATATAATCCTTCCCATATTGTATTCTTGAGTATTTCCCATCAAGTTGATGAATGCATGAGAAATAGTTTCTTTCTTGGGAGTTATCTTATGATACAGCTCCCTCTTCAAGTTTTCTTGTTCTGAGAAATTTTTCCATCATTTCTAGTTTTTCTTCTATCTTTTTTCCTTTTGCCTTTCATATTCCTTATTTGACTACCTCTATAGTATCTTTGCTATAAACCTTCCTGGGAGTTCCCTTAAGAACTTCTTTTCATTGTCTTTTTTCTGTTACTTTACTTCTTTAGCTTCTTCTCTATACTCCCTTTCAAACTCTTCAACCAGCTCCTTTACATTCTTCAGGTTTTTCCTACTTTCCCAAGTATCTCCCTCTGCCATATACCCTTTCTATCATACTAAGAACTTTTCCTTCTTTCTAACTATTCTTTTGTTTAGTATTTTTTCCACTTCAAATTTCTTTTCTTCTTCAATGATAACTAGTTTTGGTAGGGTTTTTTTTTGTCCTTCCACCTGGGATCTGTACAACCATACTCAACTTATGTTAACTACAGGGTGTATTTTAATAGAACTAGGTAGTTCTAATTCTATAGTATTAGTTGAAACAATTCCCTTGACCTTGTAAGGCCCCACAAACTGCTCTATTAACTTTTCTGACTTCCTTCCTACCATCTACTACTTGAGATCCTTCATACTTAATAGTATTAAGTCCCTGACTTTATACTCTTCTCCTTTACCTTGCTTTCTGTCTGCATACTTCTTTATCTTCTCCTGTACCTTCTCTAATGTTACTTTTGTCTCTTTCTGGATTCTTTTTATTTTTTTCACAAACTTCCCTGCTGCCTCAAACTTTCTCTTTCTTTTTCCCTTGAATTCCATTTGTGGATCCTGACCATAGTTTGTCTTAAAGGGAAATACTTTTGTAGCTGAATAAATTTTGTTATTATATGCAAATTTGGCAGTTCCCAACCAGTCTGGCCACTGCTCCTGTCTATAATTGATAAAGACCCTCAGATATTGTTCTAGCTCATAATTGATCCTCTTTATTTGCCTATTTATTTGGGAATGATAGACTATTGATAGTTTTGTCTGGATCCCCAACAACTTGTTCAATTCCTTCATCATTCCTGCCACAAACTACACCCTTCTGTTTGATATGATGCTTTCTAGAAGACCATGTAATTTCTAGATACAATCTCTAAATAACCTAGCAAGCTCTTCTGCCAATGTTTTCTCCATAGTTACTATAAAATGTGCTATTTTACTGAAACAGTTGCAAACTACTAGAATTCCATTATAACCCTAAGCCAAAGGTAGTTTGGTGATGAAGTCTGCTGAAATATGACTATGGTTTCTCTGGAATCACATTGGGCATTAGTTTTCCTGCTGGGGCTTCACTTCTATTCTTGTAATATTAACAAGCATTATATCTATCCATATATTTTCCTACTTCTTTTGTAACTCCCAGCCACTAGTAGTTCCTTGTCACTAGTTCTGTTGTTTTCCATCTCCTACTATGTTCCTCTACTGGTGTATTATGATACAACTGTATTACCTTCTCCCTTAATTCCCTCTCTAGTATATAGATTTGTCCTTCTTTCATAATTACTCCTTTCTCTATTGTCCACTCTTCATCCCTTAATGTTTTCATCTCTGTCTTCTTTAGCTCCTCTACTGCTTTGACTACTCTTTCATCTCCTTCCTGTACTTTTCTAATTTTATTTCTTAGGTTGTTTTCTTCCAGTCTCTTCAATACCTCTTTTACCAGTTTGTCATGTCCTTCCTCAGTGTTTGTGGCTACTATTATATTATCAATGAAGGTTGCCATGTTTTTTTGATTAATCATATCTTGGAACAGGTCATTCATTATAGTTTAAAAGATGGTCAGGGAGTTTGTCAGACCAAAATACATAACTGTTGGTTTATATGCCCTAACATATGTCATGAATACGGTCTTCCACTCATTGCCTTCCTTGATCCTTATATTGTTGTATTCCTATCTGAGATCAAGTTTTGTAAATACCTTCTTTCCTACCCTATCTAGGATATCTACAATTAGGGGTAAAGAATACCTATTTTTTACTGTCCACTAATTTACATAATGATAATCTTGTACCATTCTTCTTTTTCATTCTTCTTTGCTACAAAATGGACTGGTGAGGTCTGTGGTGATTTTGATAGCCAAATATATTCCTTTTGTAGTTGATCCTCCATAAGTGCTTGTACCTCCTCTCTTTTTTCCCTCAACAACAAATATACTTTCCTCTTTCTGGGCACAAACTCCTCTTTTAATTCTATTGCATGATCCTATGGTTTTCAGATAGATATTCTTTCTGATTTCTCCTTTCTAAATACTTTCTTTTACTTCCAGAATCTCCTAGGTACTAATTCTTCCACTGTCTTTCCTTCCTCTATCTTTCTCACCTGCCTTCTCTTCTGTGTTTCTTGCTTTCTCTTTCCATATATTGGTAGATATTGTGTCATTTTGACCTCCTCTTTTTCCCAGTCTATCTCTAGGTTATAAGCCACTAGCCAGAGTATACCTAATATTACTTCTGTCTTCCCCAGGTTATATATATCCATTTACACTTACTCAATATGCTCTTTAAAGAACATGTTGCACTCCATCTGGTGAGTGATTGCTTCCCCAATGTTTGCTGTTCCATCTACATTCCTTACTAGCAAGGGGATTTTTAACTTCTCTAGTTTAAATCCCTTCTCTTTTGTGAACTTGGTATCCATAAACAGACCTATCATCCCATTGTCTAACAGAGCCTTCACTACTATTTCTTTGTGATTCTCTAGCTTTTCTAACTCTACTTTCATCTACACTTTTCTTAGCGGTTGTAGTATATGCTGCATGTCTCTTGCTCTCTCAGTGTTGTTGTGACAATTCAATTTATTTCCCAGTTTTTCTGGGTGCAATACACTGTACAAATTATTGGAGACTAGCTAGAAGCTCACTGTTCTTTATTGTCTTTTGCTAACTCTTGTGGTATTTCTACTACTCTCTCCTTTCTTTGCCAACAGTTTTTGGCCATATAGCCTCACTTCCCATATACATAGTATGTTCTATCTCCCTCTCTTCCTTTATCAACATCCATTACATTGGGGTCTCTTTTTAGCCCCTATCCTCTACACAATCTGTCTCTCTCTTCCTTTATATAATCCTTCCCCAATGTCTTTCCTAGGCTGTGTATTTTCCTATGAGCATACCACATTCCTCCCTAATATTCTTTTTTCTACTCTATTTTGTCTCTGATTTCTGTCTAGTCTCACTGCTCTCTTCTACCATTCCTCTATTGTACTGGGGGGACTCTCTGCCTCTGCCAACTTCCTCCTCAGTGCTCTACTTAATCCTCTTTTGAACTCTTCAATAAGGGGCCACCCCTCATAACCACTCCCTCTTGCTACCTTTTTGAATTCCTGGACATACTTGTTGCAGGTCCTTCTCCCTTGCTTGATTGTTCTCAGCTGCTCTATCTTCCTCTCCTCCTTTGCTATTTCTCTAAATTCATTTCTCATCTTGCTAAACAATTCCTCTACTGTTTCTACTTCCAACTCTCCCTTTGATAGCTCATCCAGTAGGTTGTCTTTCCATGCCTCCACCACTTCCCCCTGCATATAAGATAGCATCTAGGCTATCTTTGTCACTTCTGGCTTCTCTGTTATCTTCATGCTGGGATATAAGTGAGCTGTATTGATAAATGTACTCACTTTCTCCATCTTCCCACTAAACAAAGGAGATTTTGCTATCTTTACTCTTGCTCCTCCATTCTGCTGCAAAAGAGTAGTCACCTACTGCTGCAGGCCAGCTATTAGGGAAAGGAGTTGCTCTTTCCAAGTGAGAGATATAGGTTGTAGTATAGGAGCAGCAGGTTGCTCTGCAGGTTGTTGTTGTTGAGACATATATAGCAGTGGTGGTAATAGTGATAGTAATGGTGGTGATAATAATTTCTCGTAGAAGAATAAGTAGTCTTCTTTGTCTGAACTTATGACTAGTTACCAACTAGAAGGGTAAAACAATATTATCCCTAAAGAGGGAATCTCTAAGCTAGATAGGCCTTTAAGAGGTTACTGTCATTCTCCTGTGTAGACTGGTCACAATAGACTAGTAGCACAGAGCTGATAGTGAAAAGCTATATATAAGCCCATTTGGTATGGAGGTCAGGTCTCAGGCAGGGACACGAGTTTTGTTTAGGCCTTTTATCCACTGTCTCTAACTAACAGTAAAGTTCTCTTTACAGCTAGGGCCTGCTATCCAAGATGCTTGTGAGCACTGTACTCACTAGCAAAAATAATGAGAGAGTGAGTAGAATAGAGAGTGTTAAAGCTATGAGGTGTAGGGTCAACAATAGCTATCAAGTTCTTATGTTAGCATATAGTCATGAGGACTTAGAGCTCAACCAAGGTAGTTGTTCAGGAAAAACTCGATAAAGTTCCTTATTAGATTGCCCTAGATACTTATACAAATATTAGATGGTCTGTACATCTACCTTCCACAATCACATGACCCTTACTAAGAACTACCTATATCTTACATAATCCTTCCCACACTATTTATATCTTTCCCACATTGTATTCTTGAGTGTTTCCCATCAAGTTGATGAATATATAAGAAATAGTTTCCTTCTTGGGAGTTGTCTTATAACAAACCATCTTATAACAACCTGGTTCAATATACCTTGAAATTTCTATTATTAAGTTCAAGATCATAATATAGAGTTGAGATTGCCCTTAGTATAAGGGCAACTAGAGTGGAGTAGACTCTAGGAGAATTCTTAGAGTTTAGGATAAGGCTTCTGGGGACATACTCTACACCATATATATTACTACAGTTTGTCCATCCCTGATTCTACAGTTTTATCAGTCAGGGTCAGAAGTTGCCAAGTTAAGCTAGAGGCAATTAAATATTATATAGTAATATTTAATTAGGCACAGGGTCACTCTAGGAGGTTAGTCTAGTGTTCTAGAAGTGGCATTGGTAGGGTCCTCCCATATGTCCCTTCATAGCCTATCTAGCAGACATAGTACAAGAAAGGGGGTTTGTGACAGCAATCCAACTTTGCATCCAATACCTGTACAATTTTGTATTCCAATTTCCCTTTGACAACAATTAGAGGGAGTGGGAGATTGGTATGATTTAGAATATCACTTGTGGTAGCTGGTTCCAGTTGTGAAATATAAAACACTGGGTGAATCATATGAAGGTAGTGTGAAAGTTTGACTTAATACAAGTATATGCTTGGTCTACCTGTCACTTTGAAAGGTCCTAAATACTTTTCTGATAATTTTCAGATGGATCTTGTAGTTTTAATGTACTTTGCTAGAATGAATATAAAGTCATCAGCTTTAATAGAGAGAGGTTTGGCCCTGCAAGCATTACTCTGTACTTGATAATATGTCTGAGCCTTAGTTAGTGTCTGTTTTAGTTTGGAGTATATAGATTCTAGATTGCTAGAGAAGGTCCTTGCAGATTTGGATGAAAGGTTGTCTAAGGATTGGGTTTGTAGCTGAGGATAGTAACTGTTAGCATGAAGTTATGAAGACTTAGGCTCAACCAAGATAGTTGTTTAGGAAGAACTCAATAAAGTTCTTTGTTGGATTACTCTAGCTACTTATACAAATGTCTGTTGATCTATGTACTTGTCTTCTGCAATCACATGACCCTTACTAATAACTATACATATCTTACATAATCCTTTCTATGCTATTTATATCTTTTCTGTGTTATATTCCTGGATATTTTCTATTAGATCAATAAATACACAAGAAATAGTTTCTTTTTTAGGGATTGTCTCATAATAGTAATCTTTATTAGCAAAAAAGAGAAAGACACTAGTAGAGGCTGAGAGAGCATTATTGAACATGAATTTGGCTAAAGAAAGTAGTCAGGCCCAGTTTGTTTGCTAGTAGTTATAGTATATGCATAGGTATTGTTCTAATATTTGATTTGTTCTCTCTATTTGGCCATTGGCTTCTGGATGGTGACCTGAAGTGAAGTGGAGCTTGATGTTTAAGGAGTTAGCTAGTGATCTAAAGAAGCTTGAGATAAATTCTAGTCCTTGATTAAAAGTAATATGGGAAGAGGCACTATATTTAGAAAAAACATGTTTAACAAAGATGTAAGGGCAACTAGAGCAGAGTAGACTCTAGGAGAAACCTCAGAGAATAGGATGAGGCTCCTGGAGAGTAATCTATACTATATATACAACTCTCCTAGTTACAGACTATCTCAGCAATCAGGGATGAGAATGTAGGAGTAGGCAACTAATTAAATATGAGGTAATTGGAACTTAATTAGTTGTAGGGTCACTCCAGTATACTACCACTAGTATGTTAGGAGTAAGGTTTGGTATGGTCCCCTTATATTTATCCCCCCTCTAAGATTGCTATATCTTGAAGCAATCAGTCCAGGTCAAAAAATGACATCAAAGTCTGTTCTCTGGATGTATCTTGGGGCTACTAGATGCTTGTAGTAGAATTCAGCTACCAAGTTGGGTACTGAAACATTGGAGATGGATTTCCAAGAGTTATGCTTTTTGCTATATCCTTTCTATTTGACTAGAAACTAGAACCTTCTCTAGTGCTAGCAACTATCAAGTATCTTTTCTACTTTCTACTCCTCTTCTCCATCTACTATAATCAGCAGAGGTGGGGGGTTCAGTCTTTGTCCCAAAACTGGGTTGTTTAGAATAGTGGAGAGTTTTACCACATTAAATATAGGGTGGAGTTTTTTCATCACCAGGGATAGCTTTAGTTAATAAACCATAGGTTCTACTCATTTTTTTATTATAAAAGGTCTGAGTCTTTGGTGTGATAACTTGGTAGAGGGGCATGTAGTCTTGATATTTGAGATATCTAGAAATACCTTGTCTCTGGGGTTAAACACAGGGGCAGGAGTTCTTCTCTGGTTATAGTAGTGTACCATATTTTCTTGTACTTTTTGGATTATAGACTTTGTCTCCTTGATAGCTATCCTCATTTGCTCTATGAACTCATTGATAGTTTCTAGTCTAGAAGGTCACTGCCTTGGCTCAAAGCCCATCTGGGGGTTCCAACCTATGTCAAGCAGAAAAGGTGTTTGTTGGGTCGAGGTATGGACATAGTTATTGTATTAGAACTTAGCCAGAGGTAAGAGGTCATACTAATTATCCTAATGCTCATTAATGAAGATTTGGAGGTACTGGTCCAATTCTTGGTTGACACACTGTTTGTTTGTCTATTTGTAGGTGCTAGACTGTAGAGAAGACCAACTATATACTAGTAACCTATAGAGTTCTCTTGTGAACAGAGCCACAAACTGGAGTCCATGATCCAAGACAATATATTGAGGTAGTTCATGCAGCTTCCAGACATAATGGAGAAACAACTATGCTGCTTCTTTTGTAGTCACTGTTGTGTGTGTTAGAATGCAGTGTACTCTTTTGGACACTGAGTCTACTACTATCATAACTGTGTCGTAGCTAGCAGATTCAGAGAGTTCTACAACAAAGTTGATGCTAAGCATACCCTAATGTATTCTAGGAACTGGGAGAGGATACAACTCACCCACTGGAGAGTATTTCATAGGCTTGGTATGCAAGCATAGATTGCAAGTGCTGACATATTGGCCTATATACCTTGATATCTGGGGCCACCAGTAGTTTTGTGATACCAATTCTAGCATCTTCCAATGTCTGGGGTGTCCTACTATCTTAGAATTGTGATACAAGAAGATGATCTGTTTTCTCAGTTCTAGATTCCAGGGTACATATATTTTGCCTTGAAATTGGAGTAGGCTATCTATGTTAGACCACTTTAAGAAGTGTAATAATTTATTGGTGGACTGTCGTAGTTCTAAGACAGTTTTAGTGATGGGTTCTTTTAAGTCTCTGTTTTGGTTACTATGCAGGATATCAGAAAGCACTTTCTGTTCTTTCCCTTTGAGTTCGATCCCCTCCAATACCTAGACAGCAAAGAATTTGGGTCAGAGAAGTGTGACATCTTTATTGTCACCAGCTCCAGTTCTGTGATCTGGCCTTCAGGACAGAGCATCAGGCTTTCCCATGGATTGTCTAGAATAGTGGTAGAGAGCGAAGTTGAAGTGAGTGAGATATAAGGACTAATGAGCTTAACAACAGTTGAGTTTCTTGGCTATTATAAAGTACTCAAGGTTCTTGTAGTCTGTCCAAATCTCTATAGAGTGGGCTGCTCCTTTGAGAAAATGTCTTCACTCTTCTAGGACTTGAATAATAACCAGTATTTCCTTGTCGTGGATCTCGTAATTCTGTTCCACCAGGGATAATGACTTGTTGTAGAAGGCTACTGGGTGCCACTTTCCATCTGTAGATGAATGCTATGATAAAACTACTCTAGTAGTAAAGTCGGAACTGTCTATCTCAATCCTAAAGAGATCCAAGTCTTGTGATAATACCAGCACCAGAGTAGAGGTTACCACTTGCTTGAGAGTGTCAAAGACCTTGCACTCCTTATCTGTCCAGGTCCATGCTTGGTCAGCTTAGGTCAAGTCAAAGAGAGAGCATACTATAGTCAAGAAGTCCTATATAAATTGTCTATAGAAGTTGACAAACCCTAGGAAGACCTGGACATCAGTCTTATTCTCCAGGGTTGGCCATTTGCAGACTCCAGCAACCTTGATAGGGTCCATGGAAATCTTATTTTCTAAGATAACTAAACCTAAGTACTCGATTTGCTCCTTCTAGAAACTGCATTTCTCCAGATAAAGGAATAGCTTGTGTTTTACCAAGATCTCAAGTATCCTTCAGATGGCTCTTGTATGTTTTTCCATGTCTTAGTAAAGATAAGAATATTGTCTAGGTAAACAACTACAATTCCTTCTGCTATAAGGTCCTGGAAGATGTCATTTATCATTGTTTGGAAAGTAGCTGGACTGTTAGTTATATCAAAGAATATTACCAAGGGTTCAAACAGCTTGCAGTTGGTATAGAATGCAGCCTTCCATTCATCTCTGGGCTTGATACACATGTTATTGAAGCCCCAGCAGATATTGAGCTTGGTGAGGTACTTGGCTTTATGGAGCTGTAACACAAGTTTGGAGATCAGGGGAAGGGGGTACTTGTTCTTGATTATCATGGTATTAAGAGACCAGTAGTCTTGGACCAGGCAGAGTGAACCATTCTTTTTCTTGATGAAGAAGATAGAGGTAGTCATAGAAGATTTGGAGGATCAAATCTATCCAGTATACAAGTTTTTTTTGAAGAAGGCATCTAGCTCTTTTTGTTCCATAGGAGACAGAGGTTACACCTTGGATGACTTGGATTCTAACCTAAGGAGAAGTTCAATAGTGTGATCTCAGCAACAATGCTCTAGCAGGACATTAAAGTTCTCTTTTGTGAACACTGTTTTGAATCCCTTGGCATAGTCAGGCATAAAAGTAGAGCTTGCTTGAGTCTTCATACTACAACAGGCTCTCTCAGCCAGGCATTATGAAGCAGTGGTGGTAGCTCAGAGTTCCTCTTATTCTGGGACAAGCAAAAGTCAGGTTATAAATAGATGATTCTCTAGTTTCTAGTCTCTTTTGTCTATTCCACTAGGTATCTCTCCTTTTTCCTTGACAAGTTCTAGCATGGAACTGCTCTGACAGATGTTCATAGCTCAGACTATACTGTTTCTTTTTCAAGGTATACTCATTTTACAGTACTCAATATTCTTTGCATTATGATGGACACTGGATCATAAGTACTTCTCCCTTCTACTAGTTGATCTCTAGGTTATTGTAAGAGAACTCTACCAATGCTACCCTTGGAACTTTAGACTGATCTTCTGGAGTAACCCTGTACCTAATTGAAGCAACCCTGTATCTAATTAAATATTACTATGTAATATTTAATTGTTTTAGCTTGACTTGGCAACTCCTGACCCTGCCAGATATGACTATAGGATCAGGGACATATAACTGTAGTAGTATATATATTGTAGAGTACACCCCCAGGAGCCTTATTCTAAACTCTAAGGATTCTCCTGGAGGTAAGTTGTAATATACTTAGAAGCTGTAATATTACTAAGGATTCTCATAGAGTCTGCTCTGCTCTAGTCACCCTTATAGTAGTTTAGGATCTCCTAACAGAGCCTTGGAAGAATATAGTGGGCAGCCTCTCCCAGGACAGCCTCCTCTACCTTTATTTGACTCTCTGAAACTACTCCATTCTGTGCAAATGTCACATGCAGATACATCCTAGACTGTGGCTAACATTCTGGCCTATCTACAGCATCATTTGCAAGAAGTCACTGAACAACAGAACAACTTGGAAAATAATATCAACAATGCCCTCTATGCCCTAACTGCTCAACTACAACAGCTCATGCAGTTGGTTTCAAACCCTCAGTCTCCAGCTCCAGCCACACTCCACTTTCTAGTGCCTATACCACCAACATCCCCTCTGGCAGCCACAAGGTCATGAGCTCATCTAAAACTCTTATTCCCTTCCAACTTCCATAAAAAGTGGAACTCTGGTTAGGCCTTTCTCAACTCCTGTACCTTATATATACAACTGGCCCTAGAGAAATTTAGCTATAAGAAAGAAAAAGTCCTATGGACATTGACATTCTTCAAGGGAGGTCAGGCTGCAAAGTAGTCCAAGAACCTCTTCAGACAGAAATTGGATACTAGCATATTCTCTATCTAGACCTGGGCTGACTTCAATCAGCACTTTTGTACCTAGTTTTTTCTAGTGAATGTAAAAGTAGATGTGATGTTATACTGCCAATGAATTTTCTATAGAAATGTAATATAGGATACATTTTATACCCCTGAATTTAGTATCTGAGTTCACTCTAGAAAGTAGTTTGGATAAGATTCAAATAAAAATATATAGGCTTATACTTGATTTATTAGCTGCTCTTACCCATTTTCTGTTTTTATCTCCATGTCAATATATATATTTATTCTCTCCCTGAACATCTCAATAACATCAAAGTTACCTTTGATATAGCATATAGTAACTACAATATATAGTAGAGCAAGAGATAATGTAAATTGTTGATGATATTATTGTAATATAACATAGTAGTGGTATATTAGTGACATATTTGTGACAGGATGCTATAAGTGTTATTATACTGCCAGCAAAATTTCTATAGAAAAGTAACATGGAATATACTTTATACCCCTGGGTTCACTATCTGAATTCACCCTAGAAACCTCCTACAAGCCCCAGATGTAACCCAAGAATGGGTATCTCTACTGAACAGCTATCAAGCTGTTATATGCTAGAACAGTATATACCTTGGGAAGCAAGAATAATGAGCTAGCATCTTGTTTTTCAGAGACAGACTATTTCTGGTAATATCTTAGAACTTAGATATCTCATCTTATCTTTGGAATGTAGTATAATTTCAATCTAGAGTGGACTTGGACTAATATAATACCAAGATGACAAGTTAAAAGTCTATCAACAGCTTGGGATCCCATCACTGTTGGACTCAGCTAAGAAGTGAATATCATATAAGACAATAATGGCATTGAGAGCCATCACATGTAATAGAAGTAGTTTCTAGACTGTGTTTTGGGGTAAGAGATAGCTGATTAGCCAGATAGAAAAAGTAAGTAGAAGAAGAAGTATAGAAGTGGAGTAGGATTATATGGTTATATCTGATGGTCATAGAGGGATAGGAGACAATGTTTGTCATAGCCATATAGCAATGTCAGTAGAAGAGAAGTAAGAGAGGCTAGAAGAAAAAGAAGTTTCTCTTTTTATTCATTTTCTAATTGAGTCTCAGACGTTTGTAACTTTAATATATATCTTAGAGTAGAGAGTAGAGACAGTGCCTTCTTGGCCCTTGCCTTTATCTTGGAAGCTCTAGAGGTCATTGAATGTAATTTTTTTGAGCATATAAGAGATAATCTTAGTGAAAGGTTGAGTTGGTAGTATTGTTACTTTGTATTCTACTTGGTCTAGAGAACAAGGGATAAGAATAACTCAGACGACCTTTGGTAGGGTAGCAAGCTAGAAAAGCCTGGCTAGTTATTCACTCAGACTGTATCACATCTATAAGGTTCAGTACTAGGGGTATAGATGAGGGCTTGGTTGAGATTGGTAAGGTCTATGAGTGGTATACTAATTACACTTGCTAGTGAGCTTGTTACAGTACATAAAGGTTAGTACCTTAGGGGCATTATACCAGATGTGATCTAGATTGATCTCACAATCATTTTGACTATTTTTATATTACAGATAAACTGTGTTTCTTTCTTTTAATTTTTTTTTGATACCTCTACTATTTATTTATCTCTACAAACTCTTTAGCATGCAATTAAGAACTGTCACTGTCTTTTTTCTACTTGCTTGTCACAGTAAAAACCTCTTTTGCTCCTTTCAGTATAGTAGAGGGTACTGTAATTTCTCTATATCTGTAGGTAACTGGACACTCTTGAGTACCAAAGATCTTAAGTTCTAAATAAAGAGAAGACATTCAGAAAAATTGATAGAGCAATTTGTGGGTCCTTATAAGATAAAAAGAATTATATTAACAAACACAATTGAACTAGAGTTACCAAGTACAATAAAAATACATCTAGTAGTAAATGTTAGTAAAGTACATATATATAAAGATTAAGTAGAGGAGCAGAAAAAGAAATGGTCTCTCTCAGTAATAATCAAAGGAGAAGAAGAATATAAGATGGAAAAATATTAAATAAAAAGAAGTTTAGAGAAAAGAATAGGTACCTAGTGTGATGGAAGGGATATACAACAGAAGAAGATACTTGGGAACCAAAAGAAAACTTAGAGAATACAAGAGACCTAGTAGAAAGATTTGAAAAAGAGTACGGAGAGAAGTTAAGACAGGCAAGAAAAAAAGACCATAGAGAGTTTCATAGAAGAGAATTACCAGGGAGGTATATAGCAAAAATGTTGTATGGATGGGATAATAAGAGATTTGATCAGGAATATTGGGGATGATTGAAAAGAAATTAGAAATGTTAAAAAGGAGTACAAAGAAGAAGAACATTGGAAATAATTCAGGAAAAAGATGAACAAGAAATAGAGAGACCAAGAATAGAAGAGTGGAATGAAGAAGATAAAATAAACAACCTACAAGACCCATACAATGAATTGTAAAGTCCCTAGGATAAGGACCTTTAAGAGAGGAGTACTATTATAAATTGTCTTAACTATCACAAATAGCCACTTACTGATTTGTGATTGCTTGATTTGATAATCAAAGTGTTCAAAAAAGTGAAGTTAGACAAGCAGCAAAAGATGTTATTAAGTCTGAGGTTTATCCTCAGACATACAGTTCTTAAATATATGATTGTGGTGGTCTGTGCACCAGAACAGCCTACTACATGATCACTACCTATTGTTCTACATATAGGAGTACTATTGATCTTGAAATAGAGATAACCTAACCATCTTAGGGCAGTCCTTTGTTCTATTTAAGGACAGATGATAATCTATGAGTAAAGATCAGTGTTATGTACAAACATTGAGGACCTTGTATCTCCATGGTATCTTATTGCCTCTGGATCTATTTATAGCCAAAAGAAGCGCATTGAAGAGAGCTTCATGATGGTTATTGAAGCAAACGATTATGTTAAGTGGTTCCTGAGATATTGGTGATTTAGTGTCTGGTGACTTGGTGATCACAGACTGATCTGCTGATAACTTGGTGAATACTGATTACTTTGAGACATTTTTGGTACCATTTGAAAGATCTTCTTAAGGGCTTTTGGTGGCCATTTAGATTGTTGAAATCAGTCAAGTATCCCTGGAGTTATGGTCCAAATGAAGTTTGTAACACTTGACTATGACCAAAAATATATATTTATAGAATGACAGACAAGGGAATTGAACTAGCAGTCTCTTGGCTGGTTGTAGAATACCATCAATATAAATGAGAGCAAATAGCATACTTGTATAAGTAGCTAGTACAATTAAGCGAGAATCCTATTAAGTTCTCTTTGTAACTCTCAAAGACTTAGCTACTGAGTCAACTCAACTTGAGTCACACAATAGACTAGTTAAAAAGAGTCAATCCTTCCATCAACTGGAGGGGAGGAACTATCCAATTTGACCTGACAATCCATGTTCCTTCTAGTCTCCTATGTATGCTATATATTACCAAAGAGCTGGATATCCAGTACCCTTCTGCAATTTTACTAGTAGAAGTAACAGCACTCCAGAGAGCCTGCAGACAAGAAGGAGTAGTCTCTTTTCAGTTGTCATCTATAGACCTAGAACCTTTGCATGGGCATGCCAGTTTGATAATCCAAGAGAACCTAGAACTGAGCAGATTACCTAAAGATTACCAAGAACTGAGCAGATTACCTGGAGATTACCAAGAATTCTCTGATATTTTCAGTAAAAACAAGTCCAAACAACTCCTTCCTCATTGTGACTATGACCTTTTTATTTAAATTGAGGAAAGAACAAAACTGCTATTAGGCCCAATATACTCATTATCTATGCTAGAACTCAAAACACTATATGAATTTATAGAGAAAAACCTCAAGCTGGGTCTAATATAACTATCCTATTCCCCTTGTGGTTCCCCAGTGTTATTTGTATAAAAAAAAGATAGGTCTTTACATCTTTGTATTGACTACAGGAGACTTAACAGAATTACTTTATCACAAATAGCCACTTACTGATTTATGATTGGTTGATTTGATAATCAAAGTACTCAAAAAAGCAAAGTTAGACAAGCAGCAAAAGATGTTGTTAAGTCTGAGGTTTATCCTCAGACATACAGTCCTTAAATACATAATTGTAGTGGTCTATACACTAGGACAGTCTACCACATGATCACTACCTATTGTTCTACATATAGAAGTGCTATTGTTCTTGAAATAGAGATAACCTAACCATCTTAGGGCAGTCCTTTGTTCTATTCAAGGACAAATAATAATCTATAGATAAAGATCAATATTATATACAAACATTGAGGACCTTGTATCTCCATGGGATCTTATTGCCTCTGGATCTATTTATAGCCTAAAGAAGAGCATTGAAGAGAGCTTCATGATGGTCATTGAAGCAAACAATTATGTTAAGCAGTTCCTGAGATATCAGTAATTTAGTGTTTGGTAACTTGGTGATCGCCAACTAATCTACTGATAACTCAGTGAATACTGATTGCCTTGAGACATTTTTGGTACTTTTTGAAAGATTTTCTTATGGGCTTTTTGTGGCCATTTAGATCATTGAAATCGGTCAAGTATTTCCAGAGTTATGGTCTGAATAAAGTTTGTAACATATTTAGAAAAACTGTTACTCAATTCCTCTAGTATCTAACCTGCTGGACTCCTCCAAGAAAGCAAAGATCTACTTAAAAATTGACCTTTGCAGTGCTTACTACTGTTAGCATGAGGTTGTGAAGACTTAGGCTCAACCAAGGTGGTTATTTAGAAAAAACTCAATAAAATTCCTTGTTAGATTCTACTAAATACTTATACAAATATTGGATGGTCTGTGCACCTATCTCCTGTGATCACATGACCCTTACTAATAACTATATATATCTTATATAATCCTTTTCATGCTATTTATATCTTTCCCATATTATATTCTTGGATGTTTTCCATTAAGTTAATAAATACATAAGAAATAATATTTTTCTTGGAAGTTGTCTCATAATAACCACCTAGTTTGTATTGTGGAAGGCAATAAGTGAAAAACCATATTCCACATCTGGTATGGATCATTCAAGTGGTTAGTAATGCCTTTTGGACTGTCTAATGCTTCTTCAGCCTTCTAACAACTAATGAATGAAATCTTTGCTGACCTTCTCAGTGTTTTTATAGTAATTTACTCTGATAACCTCCTAGAACACAAGAAATATATAAAAGAAGTCCTATAATATCTGAGGAAGAACAGGTTGTATATTTTACTATTCAAGTATATCTTCCACCAACAAAAGGTCAAATTTTTGGGTTTTATACTAGGTTCTGAAGGGTTACAGATAGATAAGAACAAAGTATAAACCATTGAGAACTAGCCCAGACTATGCCACCTAAAGGACATTCAGGTATTTTTGGGTTTTGCTAATTTCTATAGGAGGTTTATTAGCAAATACTCAAAGATTACTCTTTCTTTCTCTCATCTCACTAGAAAGAATATAAGCTGGTTTTGGTCTGATGACTGTGAGGAAATCTTTACTAGACTAAAAAGAACATTCACAACAGCTCCAGTACTAGATCACTGTAAAGGGACCATACCAAACTCTACTCCTAATGCACTAGTAGTAGTACACCAGAGCAACTCTACAACTAATTAAATAATAACTACCTTATATTTAATTAGTTGCCCTCCCCTGTATTCCTGTTCCTGACTACTGAGATGTTCTATAACTAGAGGAGTTGTATATATAGTGTAGATTACCCTCTAGAAGCCTCATTCTATTCTTTGAGGTTTCTTCTAAAAGTGAGTTGTAAATGCATCCTAGAGTCTATTTATATACTGAGGTTTCTTCTGGAGTTGCTCTACTCTGGTTACCCTTACAGTCACTAGGATCCCAAAGCATCTATTATTATTGAAATGGATGCTTCTAACTTTGCTCTAGCTGCAATCATCTCTATCTACTATAAGGGTGAACTCCACCCTATTACTTTCCATTTGTGAATATTTCAATCTGCTAAGTTAAATTACAATATACATGATAAGAAACTACTGGCAATTTTTGAAGCTTTTAAAAGATAGAGACACTATTATGGAATTACATTGGGATTATAACTATTATTAGCTCTAGACTGATAATAAGTAGATGGTAGAAAAGATAATAGTAATAAGAGATGAGGGAGACAAAAACAATGTAATAAATGATATATTAGTATACCAAGGTTAGGACTCCAGACTTGATTGGACTAATTATAGACATTGGACTAAAGGAAAAACATTGGATAAACCCTAGAGTAATTATGGACAAATTTTATTATAGTTATAAACTTTAGGATAAATGAGGAAACCTTGGACTAACCCATTTATAGACTCTGACTCAACTAGTCACTTGCTGTTACTTACTAGTGCTAGGATAGTAGTTTCTGTGACTTTACTAGTTAGAATAAATACAATCCAGAAAGAAAAGAGAACAGCAAGTTCTCTCTTTCTGTAGTTCATCTGAAAACCTACTTCTCTTAGAACTTCACATTCTCTCCAGTCTTTAGATTAACTTGTGGAGTGTGACTAAAAGCCTTGATATTCATCCTTTTGATATAACTCTTCTAAAAACCTTAACTGAACTCTTTGTAGAAGGGCAAAAAGATATCAAGTATTGATATAGGCTCAAGATTGAAGTGTATATTCACTCTTATGGTCTAGAGTCTTAACAGATACTACTTAAAAGGTACTCAAGTACCAGTGGAAGTTATCACCAATCACCATAATCTAGAATATTTCTGTAAATCCAAAGCATTGATCTGTAGATAGGCTTACTGGTCTGAGTTTCTCTCTCAATTCAATTTCAAGATCTGTTTTAGATCTGGAAGACTAGGTATAGTGACTTAGCCTGAGATAACTTAATTACACTCCAAGTCTGAGTTGACAAGGAGAACTCAATAGAGTTCCTATTGAATTCTATATACTACTTATACAACTACTACATGGTCTGTATACTACTCTCCTACACTCATTATGTGACTCCATCATGTGACATAATACTGTAATATCCTGACATGTGACACTTTCCCACACTCTGTAAGGGCAACCAGAGTAAGCTCCAGAAGAATCCTTAGTAATATTACAAGTCCTAAATATGTCACAACTCATCTCTAGAAGAATTCTTAGAGATTAGAATAAGGCTTCTAAAATGTACTTCTACAATATATATACTTCTACTACTGAGGTATCTCTAGATCTGTAGTCCTGTTAGTCAGGATCAAGGGTCTCTAAGTTGGACTTAGAAGAATTAAATATTACATAGTAATATTTAATTAAGTGTAAGGTCACTCTAGACTATGAGTCTGGTGTTTCAGGGGTAATGTTGGTAGGGTTCTCTTACACTTACCTCTCTCTTAAGATTGCTACGTCTTGAAGCAATGGTTCTGGAATGAAAAATAGTATCAAAGTCCACTTGTTGGATGTATCTAGGAACTGCGGAGTATTTGCAGTAGAATTCTACTACAAGGTCTGGTACTAAGACATTAGAGGCTGCTTCCCAAGAATTGTGCTCCCTTCCAAATCCTTTCCACTTTACCAGGAACTGGAATCTTTTTCTGTGCCAACAACTGTTCAAGATCTCTTCTACTTTCTACTTCTCTTCTCTATCAATAATAATAGGTGGTAGTAGGGATTTGGGCTTTCTTCTAAGGATTGGGTCTTCTGGGGTAGTGAATAGCTTTACTATGTTAAATATAAGATGAAGTTTCTTCATCACATATGGTAGCTTAAGGCAATAGGCAAGAGATCCCACTTGATATTCTACTATGAAAAGTCCAAGAGGGGATATGTCTTTAGATTTACTGTTACTTGTATTTACACTTTCTATATAAAGTACAGAAAACTTATTTACAGAGAGCAACTAGGACACATCTTTCACTGATTGCTCTAGAGAAAATCCTCTTCAGAGGGGGTCTCTGCTTCTTCTATTGCAACTACATCCTTTAAAGCCATCAAATCTTTGATCAAATCCTCCCTCTACTCTGCCATCAGTTATTACATGTTGAGCCAGTATAGGCAGTCCTTAACAAGGTAGCTGATTTCTTTGCAGAGGGAGAGATCTTAACTTTTACATTGCATCAACATCTATGGGGACTCCAAGGGACTAGGATGGGGGTAGAAGCAATGGCTTTAGAGAGGCAGGCATAGAGAAAACTAGAGAGTATACCACAGATAGAGAGGATAAATAGGAAGCAAAGATCCTGAACAGGAGAGCAGATACTGGACATTACGAGAACTGAAAAGCTTTATTGGTGAGCTAGACCTGATCAATTCTCTGGGCCATGTAATACTATCCTTTGAGGTCAGTGTCAATAGGTCTTCCATAGAGCATGGTAGTAATTTGGCTTTATATGTTTGTCTGGAGTCCTTATCTGAATTTCATGACTAGAATCTGTAGATCCATATAACCTATATTGGAAACTAAGGCCTAGAAGCTATCCAGATAGTTATCTACTGTCAAGTTCTCTTAGTGATAAGACAATCCCTCCAAGATGTTTACTGCTAAAGGGGATAAAAGGGACTATTAGTCTGGTATAAGCTAAATATATAGTACCAGGTCCCAATCACATGCTAAAGAGTTTGTGGGAATGAATCAAGAATAAAGGTATTAAAAAGAGAATATAGAAACTTAGCACAGTAAAATAAGATAAAAGTATTTGAAAAGAGTGTAAGCTCAATCTAGATCTGTCTTGTATAGTGTTCCTAAAGTACCAACCTTTATACACTATAACAAGCTCACTATTAAAGTAGTTAGTAAACCACTCCTGGGTGTTAGTGTGGAGTTGTGAGGACTTAGAGCTCAACCAATATAATTGTTCAGAAAGAACTTGATAGAGTTCTCTATTAGATTATATAACTACTTATACAAATATCTGTTGGTCTGTACATCTATCTCCTGCAATCACATGACCCTTACTAATAACTATACATATCTTATATAATCCTTCCTATACTATTTATATCTTTACTATATTATATTCTTGTATGTTTTCTATCAAGTTAATAAATGTACAGGAGATATTTTCTTTCTTTAAAGCCCACTCATAATATAGTCTCCTATTTAAGGTTCCTTGTCCTAAGGAACTTTTCCATCTATTCCAATTTTCTTCCCATCTCTTCTCTCTCTTCTTTTCATACCTTTTTCTTTCCTATCTGTATACTAGTTTGACCATAAACTCCCTTGGTAATTCTTGACTAAACTTCTTCTCTTCTTCTTCCAGTTTCTGTCATCTAATTTCTTCAACCTCTTCTCCATACTCTTTTTTGAATTCTTTGACCAATTCCTTTGCATTTTCTAAATTCTCCCTTCATTTCTATATATCTGCCTCTACTGCATACTTCTTCCATTATACTAAAATCTATTCTTCCCCTGTACTCTTCTTTTGTTTAGAATTTTCTCTATCTCATACTCCTCTTCTCCATCTATAACTACTGGTTGGGGTGATACTACTTTTTGGCTCTGTATTTGGGGTTTGTACAATTGTACTCTGCTTATATTGACTACTAGATGTATTTTAATAGTTGAGGATAATTCAAGTTCAATTGCATTTGTTGAAACAACTCTTTTTACTTTGTATGGGCCTATAAACTACTCTATTAGTTTCTCTATTCTCCTTCCTTTCATTTGCCACTTTAAGTCTTTTGTATTTAGCATTACTAAGTTTTCCTTTCAGTATTTATTTTCTTCTCTTCTTTTTCTATCTACATACTGCTTTATTTCTTCTTATGCCTTTTTCAATGCCAACCTTGTTTTCTCCTGAATTTCCTTCATTCTTTTCACAAATTCCCCTGCCACTTCAAATCTTCCTCTCCATTTCCCTTCAAACTCCATTATTGGATCCTGCCCACAGTTTGCTCTAAATGGCAATACTTTTGTTGCTGAGTGGATTTTATTACTATAGGCAAATTCTGCTGTTTCTAGCTATTCTGGCCATTGCTCCTGCCTATAATTGATAAACATATGGAGATACTGTTCTAGCTCTTGGTTTACTCTCTCCATTTATCCATCTGTTTGTAGATGATAGGCTGTTGACAGCTTTGTCTCAATCTCCAGCATTGTATTCAGCTCCTTCATTACTCCTACTGTAAATTAGGGTCCTTTATCTAATATAATGCTTTCTGGAAGCCCATGGAGTTTCTATACTTGATTTCAGAACAATCTTACTAGTCTCTTTGCTGACATTTTCTCTGTAGTAGCAATAAAGTGGGCTATCTTTGCAAATCAATCATATACTACCAATATTGCATTATAACCTTGGGCTAAGAGAAGCTTGGTGATAAAGTTGGCACTAATATACTTCTATGGTTTTTGAGGGATTGTATTTGGTATAAGCTTTCCTGCTGGAGCTTCTACATGATTTTTGTTCCTTTGATAAGCATTACATCTATTTATATATCTCCCTATCTCTTTTATCATTCCTGGCCACCAATAGTTTCTTTCTACCAATTCCACCATTTTCCACCTTCCTTCATGCCCTCCTACTAGAGTATCATGATGCAGTCATATTATTTCTACTCTCAAGTTTCCTTCCTCTAGCATATAAATTCAATCTTTCTTTAGTACCAGTTCTTCCTTTATCAACCATTCTTTCTTCTTTAGCATTTTTGCCCCTAACCTTTTCAGCTCCTCTACTGCTTTGACTACTCTTTTATCCTTCTTCTGTACCTTCTTTATCCTTTTCTTTAGACTTTCCTCCTCAATCAGCATTTTCCCACTCCATCTTACTTCCTTTTGTATCCATTCTAGCTTTATCAATGTTCTATCCTTGTTATTATTTTCTACTCTCTCTTGCTAGTCTTGTAAGAACTTAGACTGAGACATTTTAGAACTACTCCTAGTTCAAGTTGACAAGAAGAACTTGATGGAGTTCTTATTTGATTATAGTACACTACTTATACATCTCTTGTGTTTACTTCTACTTATAAACTCCCATGCATCTCTTTTAGTTGTTCCACTGATTTTCTAATTAAAAGAAAAAGAAAAAGAAAAAGAAAATAAATAATAACTTAGCCATTTTTGGCTGTGTCATGACAAGTCTAGTCTTCTGCTCAGTCCATCTGCCTTCTCCATACTCTTTTCTGGTATATGCTTAAGTATGAAATTGAACCTGAATAAGTACAGTGCCCATCTGGCTTGTCTGTGGTTTAGCTTTTGACTAGTCATAAAGTATTGCAAGTTTTTATGGTCTATTCATATTTCAAACTACACTTTTGCCCCTTCCAAGTAGTATCTCTATGCTTCCAAACATCTGATTACTGCTAGCATTTCTTTGTTGTGAATTTCATAGTTTCTTTTGGTTGGATTCATTGACTTAGATATAAATGCTACTGGTCTCTATTTTCCATTCTTACATTTTACCAGTAACATCCCTTCTATCATATAGTTAGATATATTAGCTTTGATCTGCATTTCTCTGTCTAGATCTGGTACTACTAGTACTGGTTCTAATGTAAATGCTTTTTTGATACTCTAGAATGTTTCCTTCTACTCTTTTCTCCATCTCTACTTTTCTTCCTTCCTTACTAGTAGGTACAACAGTACTGTTACTCTGGCAAAATCCTTGATAAACTGCCAGTAATAGTTGGCTAACTCTAGAAATTTCTATACTTCTTTCACATTTCAAGGAACTGGTCAGTTTAATACCCCTTCTACCTTTTTTTTCTGTATCTCTACTTCCTTTGATCCAATTACTACTCCTAAGAACTCCACCTCTCTGACTTTCTACTTGCACTTTTTTAGTTTTACAAATAGATCATTTTCTTCCAGCTACTTTAATACTTTCTCTACTACCTTATCATGCCCCTCCTCTATTTCTGTTGCTATGATAATATCATTGATAAAGGTTGTAGTAGTTCTCTGGTTGATTATATCTCAGAAGAGGTCATTTATCATTGTTTGGAAAGTGGCAGGGGAGTTGGTGAGTCTAAAGTATATAACTGTGGACTTATATACTCCTATATATATTGTAAAGGTTATCTTCTATTCATCTTCTTCCTTAATCCTGATATTGTTATATCCTTATCTCAAATCCAACTTTGTAAATACTTTCTTACTTTCCACTCCATCCAGGATATTAGCAATTAGTAGTAATGGATAGCTGTTTTTTATTGTCCACTAGTTTATGTATCTATAGTCCTATACCATTCATTGCTTTCTATCCTTTTTGGCTATAAAATAGACTAGATATACACTTTTTTCTTTTTTGGCACAAATCCCTCTTTTAACTCAATTGTATGATCCCAGGCCTTTTGTACTGGCATTTGCTCTAACTCTGTCTTTCCAAATACTTTCTTTCACCTCCAAAATCTTTTCAGCACTAATTCTCTTACTACTTTCTCATCTGGCTTTTTTCCTCTTCTTACTTGCTTCTTTTCTTTGTTTTTCCCTATTTCCTGGTTTCTTCTATACAAGGGTAGACACCTTGTCATTTTTACCTTCCCTTCTTTCAGTTAATTTTGGGGTTATATACTACCAGCTATGGCATTCCTAAGATCACTTCTGTCCTTCCCAGATTACATATATCTATCTTTACTCATTTTACATATCCTTTGTAATACAAGTTACATTCTATCTCATATGTTACTATTTCTTCACTATTGTCTGTTCTATCCACATTCCTGATCTGGATTGGCCTTGCCAATTTCTCCTTTTTAAATCTCTATATCTCCACAAACTTTTTATTTACAAATAACCCCATTGCTCTGCTATCCAACAATACTTTAACAGATACTCTTTCATGAGTATCTATTTTTTCCACCTCCACTTGTATCCATACTTCTCTTAGTGGTTTCATTGTTCTTCTTACATCTCTTACTCCCTCAATGTTTTGGGTACTTGATTCATTGTCCAATTTTATATATTTCAAAATATTGTACTTATTATAGGAGAGCAGCCAGAAGCTTACTGGCCTCTGTTCTCTTTTGACAACTCGCCTCCCTGATTGATTCTTCTTCTCTCTCCAACTCCCTGTTTTTTACTTCTATAATCCCAAGCTATATGTCTGAATCCCCCACAGTTAAAACAAATTTGATATCCCTCTCTCCTATCTCCTCCATTTACTGCTATTGGTTCTGGTCCAGTTTCAGTCTCTTTATACTAATTCTCCTGTTTAATTCCCTTTTGAATTCTTCAATAAGAGACTGCTTCTTATATCCACTTCCTCTTGCTATCTTTTTAAACTTCTGGATATACTTGTCATATGTTCTACTCCCCTGTTCTATTGTCCTTAACTGTTCTACCTTCACTCTCTTTCTCTTCTGTCTCTCCAAACTTATTCTTTATCTTTTTAAATAGCTCTTCTACCATCTCTATCTCTGACTCTCCTTTTGATAGCTAATCTAACAAGTTATTCTTCCATGCCTCAGCTACTCTTCCTTGTACATAAGATAACACCAAGACTATCTTTGTTGCCTCTATCTCTTCTATTATCTTCATACTCAAATATAAACAAGCTACATTGATAAATGTGCTCACTTCCTCCATCTTCTCTCTATATATAGGAGACTTGGCTACTTCCACTTGGCTTTCTTCCTGCTATTGTAGCATAGTATTTACCTGCTGTTGCAGACTAGCGATCAAGGTGAGAAGTTGTTTTTCTTGAGATAGTAGAAGTAGGGTAGGAGTATGTGACTTCTTGGGTTACTGTTGATGAGACATAGATAGTAGTAGTGATAGTAATGATGATAATTCCTCTTTTTCTGAGGACATATAAATTTCTTGGTCAGATAGGGTAGCTATGGTATCTACTTCTAGCTACTAAGGGTAAAACAACTATTATCCCTAAAAAGAGAACCTCTACTCTAGACAGAGCTTTAAGAGCTTTACTGCTATTTCCCTGTATAGACAGATGATAATGCACCTGTAGTACAGAGTAGATAGCAAAGAAAGAGTATATAGCAATACCAGAGAGTAAGGTTAGGTCTCAAAGTGAGAACACTAGTATTGTCCAAGTTCTCTACCTGTAGTCCCTAACTGACTACAAAGTTCCTTTTACACCTGGGATCTGGCTTCCAAAAAGCCTGTGAGTACTGTGCTCACTAACAAAGATGATGATGAGAGTAAGTATTGGCAAGGCCTCGAGGTAAGGGGTTGCCTAAGGTATTGAGTTCTAATATTAAGATATAGACTTAGAACTGAAGCTCTGACTCTAACCAGTGATGATTGAAAGGGAAGAACTGTTGTCACTTAGCCATAAAGACTTATGGACCACTCGAGGTGAGTGTTCAGGAAAAACTCAATAGAGTTCTCTATTAGATTTTGCTATTTACTTATACAAATGTTTGATGGTCTATGCACCTATCTCCCACAATTATATGACTCTTACTAAGTACTGTATAGTTTATATAAGCACTTCCATGCTATTCATAGATTAAGTCTGTTATGGTTTAAGTAGTGTTCTTCAAGTTGAGGGATATATACGAAAGTATTTCCCTCTTAGGAACTATCTCATAACAAGAACTTGATGGAGCCCTCTATTGGATTTCTTCTACTTATACAAATATCCTATAGTCTGTGTACCTACTTCCCATGGTTACAAGACTATTACTAATAACTATATAGTTCTTTTATATAATACTGTCTTATACTATTTATATCTTCCTTGCATTATATTTCTGGAGGTTTTCCATTAAGTTAATAAATGTATAGAAGATATTTTCTTTCTTTGGAGCCCACTCATAACAATTTTCCTCCAGTTTCTTTAATACTTCTTCTACCAGCTTGTCATGCCCTTCCTTAGTGTCTGTGGCAACTATTATATCATCAATGAATGTAGCCATATTTCCTTGATTTATTATGTCTTGGAATAGATTATTCATTATAGTTTAGAAGGTGGCAGGGGAGTTTGTCAGTCCAAAGTATATAACTGTTGGTTCATATGCCCAAATATGTATTGTAAATACTGCTTTCCACTCATTGCCTTCCTTGATCCTCATATTGTTGTATCCCTATCTAAGGTCAAGTTTTGTGAACATCTTCTTCTTTTCTACTCCATCCAGGATATCTATGATTAGAGGTAAAAGATACCCATTTTTTACTGTCTATTGATCTACATAATGATAGTCTTGTACCATTCTTCTTTTGCTATCCTTCTTTGCTACAAAATAAACTGGTGAGGTCTGTGGCAATTTTGATAGTTGAATGTACTCTTTTTGCAGTTGATCTTCCACAAATGCTTGCATCTTCTCTCTTTCCTCTCTTGACAGCAAATACACTTTCCCTTTTCTTAGCACAAACTCTTCTTTCAATTCTATCATATAGTCCCATGGCTTTCTGGTGGACATTCTCTCCAATTCTTCCTTTTTGAATACTTTTTTCTACTTTTAGAATCTTTTAGATACTAATTCCTCTATTGTCTTTCTTTCCTCTGTTTTTCTCACCTGCCTTCTTCCCTGCATTTCTTGCTTCCTTTTTCCACATATTGGTGGACACTATGTTATTTTGACCTTCTCTTTTTTCCAGTCTATCTCTGGGTTATGAGCCGCTAGCTAGGGTATATCCAATATCACCTGTCTTCTCTAGGTTACATATATCTATTTGTACTCTTTCAATATGTTCTTTAAAGAATATATTGTACTCTACCTGATAAGTGATTGCCTCTCCAACATTTACTATTCCATCTATATTTCTTACTAGTAATGGGGTTTTTAGCTTTTTTAGTTTAAACCTCTTCTCCTTTGCAAACTTTGTATCTATAAACAGGCCTGTCACCCTACTGTCTAATAGTACCTTTACTACTACTCCTTTGTGGCTCTCTAATTTCTCTAACTCCACTTTTATTTATACTTTTCTTAGTGGTTGTAGTATATGCCACATATTTCTTGCTCTCTTAGTATTGTTGTGACAATTCAATTTATTTTCCAGTTTTTCTGGATGCAATACACTATACAAATTATTGGAGACCAGTTAGGAGCTTACTGTCCTCTACTTTCTTTTGCCAACTCTTGTAGTATTTCTACTACCCTCCTCTCTCTTTTCTTTCTTTGCCAACAATTTTTGGCTATATAGCCCCATTTTCCACATACAAAGCATGTTCTATCTCCCTCTCTTCCTTGATCAACATCTATTACATTGGAGTCCCTTACTAGCCCTGGCTATCTTTCTCTATTCTAATATCCTCCTCTATATTGACCCTCTGTTCTCTACATAATCTAGCCCCCTGTTCCCCCATATGATCCTCCACCAAATCTCCCTTGTTGCTGTGTATTTCCTAATAGGTACACTGCATTCCTCTCCAATATTCTTTCTTCTATCCTACTTTGCTTCTGATTTCTATCCAGTCTTACTGCTCTCTTCTGCTACTTCTCAATTATATAGGAAGGGCTTTTTGCTTCTGCTAACTTCCTCCTGATCCCCTTATTTAACCCTCTTTTGAATTTCTCTATGAAAGTTGCCTCTTATACCTGCTCTCTCTTGCAATTTTAAATTCTTGGACATACTTGTCACACATTCTTCTTCTCTGTTCTATTGTCTTCAACTGTTCTACTTTTCTTTCTTCCTCCACTATTTCTCCAAACTCATTTTTCATTTTACTAAATAACTCTTCCATCATCTCTACTTCTGATTCTCTCTTCAATAACTTATCCAACAGATTGTCCTTCTATGCCTCTACCATCCCTCCCTGTATATAAGATAGCATCCAGGCCATCTTTGTTGATTCTGACTCCTTTGTTATCTTCATTCTTAGATACAAACAAGCTACATTGACAAATACTCCTACTTCTTCCATTTTTCCACTAAACAGAGGGGACTTTGTCATCTCTACTCTTGATCCTCCACTTTGTTGTAATAGGGTGGCCACCTACTGCTGCAGACTGGTGATTAAGATAAGAAGTTGCTTTTTTCTAGTAAGAGGTGGTAGTGTAAGAGCAACAGATTGCTCTGCAGGTTGTTGTTGTTGTTATTGAAACATATATGGTAGTGATGGTGGTGGTGGTAATAATGATGATAATGATGATTTCTTGTATAAGAAAGAGCAGTTTTCTTTGTCTAAACTTATGACTAGCTACTGACTAGAAAAGTGAAACAATATTATTCCTAAGAAGGGAATTTCTAAGCTAGACAGGCCTTTAAGAGATTACTGTTATTTCCCTGCATAGACTGATCACAATAGACTAGTAGCACGGAGCTAATAATGAAAGACTAAATACAAGCCCACTTGATATAGAGGTTAGGTCTTAGATAGGGACATAAGTTTTGTCCAGGCCTTTTACCTACTGTTCCTAACTGACAGTGAAGTTCCTTTTATAGCTAGAGTCCACTATCCAAGATACTTGTGAGTGCTATACTCACTAGCAAGTATTCCAGCTCACAATGTCATCATATACTGTAAAGGGACCACACCAAACCCTACTTCTAGTGCACTAGTAGTAGTGCACTGGAGTGATCCTACAACTAATTAAATTCCAATTACCTCATATTTAATTAGTTGTCTATTTTTGCACTCTTGTTCCTAATTGCTGAGATGGTCTGTAACTAGAGAAGTAATATATAGTGTAGATTACCCTCTAGGAGCCTCATCCTATTCTCTGAGGTTTCTTCTAGAGATAAGTGTAAATACATCCTAGAGTCTAATTATATAACTGAGATTTCTCCTGGAGTCCACTCTACTCCAGTTGCTTTCACATATACTATGTCCACTTCTTGGTTGAGTCCAGCAGTGATAAGATCACAAGTCATTAATAGACCTTTGATCTGTTACTTTGGTATCATATTTGTCTAAGTCTGTTCTAGATTAAAAGTCTATAGTATTTCAAAGATGTTCTTGAGTTTTTGAGTTCTAGAGTATCAACATTGATAGTCTGTCTCTAAGAAACCTAATGCTAGCTCATCAGTCTTGTCTCTCGAGGTATATGCTATTAAGCAGATGACAGCTTGATAACTATCTAGTAAAAGTGACCTTTGGTGGTCTTTTATATATCTAAGGGCTTGTAGAAGGTTTTTTTTATACTTGAGAACATAGTATTAAGGTTAGAGCATGATTACTGACTCTGTTGTGTTAGGAGATATGTTTTGAAAATATATATAAAAATCTTGATGAGTATATAATTTCTATCCAAGACAATACAGTAACAGGACTTGAGATATATATAGCTCAAAAATCAATCTCTACTTGAATATTCCAGTAGTAGAATAATGATGTTTATTAAAATATCAGTAGAGCAAGAATCTGTGACTATTTGTGACAAATATAGTATAGTACTGCATTTGGTAGAGGAGTGGTAGGAAAGTAGTAGAGGAGTGGTAGACAAATTGCATTGCTTAAGGAACTAGTACTATGGATGTTAAAATACTCAACTTAAGGAACTTAGATAACTGCTTAAATAAGGGATCTTAATTCTACCTTTCAACAATGTTTACTGTTATAATCCTGGCAGTATCTTCTATCACAACTGCTAATGATGTTAAAGTCAATGAGCAAGTTAGTCTAACAATTCAGTCTTCTCTCCAAGTCTTAGCAGCAACAAGGATTAGTTTTGATCAGGTTTATTGCAAGTATGGTATAACAATATCAATAATTTGCTGTCTACTTATATAAAGCAATAGAAAATTGTAAAGATTTTTTGTAGCTACATAAAAAGAAAGTCTATGAACTATTATACCAAAGAATAAGCATAGGATCAACAATGATCTACAAGAAGTTTGTCAGTAAATAAGAGAAAATGTACAATAAATTAAAAACAAATATGACATATATATGGTGATAAGAGAGCTCAGAGTAGACATTTCAGAAAGGGTTGACAAGCTATTATACAAGGGAAGATGTATAGAGACCAAGACAAACATTTTATAAAAAGAAATAGGTCAGTAAATAACTAAAAAGAAAAAAAAATATGTAAATGACCTACTGGAGATTCTACTTGAGATAGAGGTAGAGACATATCTAGGGGGGGTTAATAAGGTATTGTACAAGGTAGAACATATAGTAGGAGCGAGACAAATGTTCTAAGAAAAAAATAGGTCAGTAAATAAATAAAAATAAAATAAGAAATTGGGCATGACATAATAATTAGTCATATCATCCCACATATCAGAAAACAAAACCAGCATACTGTTGTGCCAGTTCTTTGAAATTTCCTTGCTAAAAACTTGTATCTGCTATCCTACCAACTATTGTCTAGTGCCTGGGGCTATTGTAATATGGGTGTGGTAAGGGCTCTTTCTTGGCCCTGGACAAGAGAATGTCTCCATCTCCCCTTTGTCTAGTAGTTCAGTTTTCAATAGCTATAGACTAGAGGGTTTGGGGTTTTAGATGCTATACTATTTACCCTAGTGGGATCTGGGAGCTTGTTTTCTACCTTTTCACTTGCTAGAGTGCACAGTGGATTGTCTTCTCTCACAGACAGAGTTTATAGTACTTACTAACCTATGTTTCTCCATAGGGTATTTATCTCTGCTTTACTATGTGTTTTCCCTTCATACAATGGCTCATTTGCACCCCCTGGACATGCTCTCACACCCAACTCATATCTAGTCTTAGCTACATTGTTCATATATTTTATTTTTATTTTATCTGATTTACTGACCTTTTTTTCTTAGAATGTCCATTTCGTCTCTATCATATGTTCTCTCTGTATAATGCCTTGTCAACCTTACCTAGACATGTCTCTGCCCCTGCCTCAAGTGTAATTCCTGGTATATTGTTTGTATATTTCATTTTCATTTTTATTTATTTACTAATCTTTTTTTTTTCATAGAACATTTGTCTTGCTTTCACTATATGTCCTGCCTTGTACAATGCCTTGTCAACCTTACCTGGACATGTCTCTATGTCACAAACTTCATTCGGACCATAACTCCAGGAATACTTGACCAATTTCAACAATCTAAATGGCCACCAAAAGCCCTTAAGAAGACCTTTCAAATGGTACCAAAAACATCTCAAGGCAGTCAGTATTTACCAAGTTATCAGCAGATTAGTTGGCAATTACCAAGTCACTAGACACTAAATCACTGATATCTCAGAAACTACTTAACATAATCATTTGCTTCAATAACCATTGTGAAGCTCTCTTCAATGTACTTCTTTCAGCTATAAATAAGCCCCAAGGCAATAAGATCCCATGGAGATACAAGGTCCTCAATGTTTGTATATAATACTGATCTTTACTTATAGATTATCATCTATTCTTGAATAGAACAAAGGACTGTCCTAAGATGGTTAGGTTATCTCTATTTCAAGAATAATAGCACTCCTATATGTAGAACAATAGGTAGTGATTATGTGATAGGCTGTTCTAGTGCACAGACCACCATAATTATGTATTTAAGGACTGTATGTCTGAGGATAAACCTCAGACTTAACAACATCTTTTGTCACTTGTCTAACTTCGCTTTTTTGAGTCCTTTGATTACCAAATCAGCAAATCACAAATCAGTAAGTGGCCATTTGTAATAGTTTGTTAAGTCTACTGTTTTTTGTTCCCATTGTCTCTGCAAAGGACATAGGGTTGAGTTCATTCCAGATGTAGGTCTAGGGGGCTATAAGGGGGTCTTTTTGTCTCTGTTACAGGACAAAATGACTTTTCTCAGGGTGTCTCTGTTTCTGTTATAGGACAGATGACTTACTGAGGGCTCAGAGTGAGTTTCTGTCAAGGACCTATCTCTATAGTAGGCTGGACCCCAGGCATAAAGAAGAAGGTCTGTCTCTCAAACTATTGGGAGCAGGCTAGCTTATATATCACAGCTGGTCCTAAAAGACTTTGGATTTGTGTAAACATTTTCAAAAAACCCTTGTAGGTGGCTGGAACTACTCTGAGATCCCTATTCCTCCTCCATAAGCCAGTGTAAGAAACTGGATATAACATCAAACTCTCTCAAGACAGAACCTATGTTGTTGGAAAGATACTTTTAGTATAGTTGTAGTATAGTTTCTGCCCACCACACTTCATCCACTGAACTAGGGATGTTATGTTCACTTTTGTCCCCAAGCCATGCCCACCATCAGAAACACCAAGACTCTTGCTGAATAACTCTTGCTGAAAAGTGTGACAAAAAAGTCATTGCTAGAAAGGATAGGAATGGAACCTACTCCATTCACTAAACTCTATGATAGACTTGTTGAAGCAGACCCCTACTTGTACAAAGTAGATGACTTCTACTTTGTATCCTGTCCTCCATAACTATATTTTTGCAAAACAAAAAAGTTATTATGTATCAAGGAGTACAAAGAACTCCTAGAACCCACCTTGGATCACATATCACTATTCTTTACTAAGATGAGTGAAAACAAGATCTGGGCTAAGGATCCACAGTATAACTCACTGTGGAAATGGTTCAATTGACTATAGGATATAATTATAGAGCTAGACAAAATTGGTCACAAGCTCACAACCAAGGAGTGGAAAATGCTAAAAGATACTTATAAGTACCTGAAGAATATAGATTTTTTCAAACCAGTTACTAGAGTACCAGAGATTTGTAAAGCTCTTCTAGAGCTCAATATCACTATTCCATAGATATAATATAATTGGAATTGTATTTGGTGTAACATAATGGCATTAAGAGGCTAAATTTGGATGTTTTTTCCTTTTACCCTCTTGAAAACATACTCAAGAACCATAATTAATTACTTAAATTAGATATGTCAACTTTCACCAACTTCACCACTACTGTTTCCTTTGCTGACTTTAGTGCTAAGAACTAGGACACACTTATCAGAGATGGCATTAGCCCTGAGCATATGCCTTGGAATGAGACAGAGATATGAATGCTGTGAAATGTGTATCAGGGTACTACTCTGACCCTCAAGAACTATGTTGATCAGGTGCTCAATGGAGCAATTAATTACTATAATGGTGCCTTGACCACCATATACAATAAAATTGCAACTTTGGAAACAAAAGTTGTCTATCTTTAGAGAGAGCTGACAAGACTCTCTGGAGGGAACATTGTTTCCAAAACCAAGGTGCTAGAGCCACTAACATTCACAGGCTCTGAAAATAAGATGTATCTGCATGACTAGTTGAGCTAGACTGCTCTATACTGTTCAGCATCTGGTATTATATTGGATGATCAGAAAATCATATATGCTCTCACCCATTTACATGCTCCCACCAGTACATATATGAAATTATATTATAACAAGGTTGAAGCAGAATTGAGTATTGGTTCTTGGGGAGACTTTGTCCAAGAACTCAAAAATATTTACAAACAATGAGATGACAAGAAGAAAGCAAAGAAGGAATTAATAGTGCTCTGGATCAACAAGGACCTAGCAAGGAAGAACTTTGTCAAGTATACAGAATAATACAGGATGTTGGCAAGAATTGTCAACTATAGTGATGAAGTTCACATTGACAAAATGAAGGAGGTTATCTCTAACAAGCTGTGAAATGTGCTTGTTATCTATGAAATAACAAATCAATCTCCAAAAACATGGAATGATTACCTCAAATTGTTGATGCAAGCATATAAGGCCTTATATCTGGACAAGACCTAGGGCACAATATTTGGTCTAGAGGCAATTGGAGAGAAGAGTAGAAAAAAGAAGGACCTGGATGCAATAGAAATAAATGAGATATAGAGAAAGGAAGAGAAGAGCTTGCAATACTGTTAGATATATGCTAGGAAAGGCTTTAAGAATAAGTCAAAGACACACAATAAGTCAAAGACACACAATACAGTAGACTGTTATGACAAGCCTGGTAATGAGGACAAGCATCCTTATAAGACCTCTTCCCAGAAACTATCTCCACCAGGTCCAAGCAAGAACAAAAATCAGTCATTTAGCATGGCTGATGAAGATGTTGGAGAAAAGCAGTAATAACCCAGATTCCTCTCCTGAGGACGTCAAAATTAATAGTGTATTAATTGAGAAAATCCCTGATCCTGTTCCCCTGAGTGGAAAGGGAAAGAGGACACCCAAATTGGATTTTCCCTTAGGACTATAGAGTATAATATTTGTGATCTACAGTCAGAGGAAAGTATATTCTCTATTAGCTTGCAAAAGTTGGAAGTAGTATTGGAATCTTGTAATAATATAGTGCGCAACAAGACTACCTCCTTTAAAATTCTAGTTACACTTTGGGTATATGAAAAGAAAGTACAGACCAAGGCTTTAGTTGATTCAGAAGCTACCATAGACTTTATTGATAGAGTTGTTGTAGAAAATAATAACCTGGTAACCTATAAACTGGCAAATCTGTATTGTATAATCAATGTAGATGGCACTCCCAACAAGACAGGACAGATAACTGAGTATATCTAAGCTTATATAGAAATTAGATCGCACAAGACAATCCAGCACCTCTTTGTTACCAATTTAGAGAATAAGGAGATGATGATTGGATATTCATACTTGTATAAGCATAATCCAAATATTGATTGGTAAAAAGGTCAATGGAAGTTCACCAGGTATCTAGATACATATACTAGCAAAGCCTGTAAAATACAAGAGATAGAAGCAGAAGCTAATGAACTTCACCTTAAACTGGATATCAGTAGATCTCCCTTATTGGATGACATAGGAGATAAGGACCCTGACAACCATATTCTTAGCTGGGCAGATATAACTGACCCAGGCAGTCATTAACAGATGATAATAATTGCAGCTATACTCAATAATCTATCACAAATGGCCACTTACTGATTTGTGATTGGTTGATTTGATAATCAAAGTGTTCAAAAAAGCAAAGTTAGACAAGCAGCAAAAGATGTTGTTAAGTCTGAGGTTTATTCTCAGACATAC
>Ga0154002_1000008_pt1 | contig 37749 bp, 37 predicted proteins | sample TSNY086MetaG_FD_102276 | JGI IMG/M metagenome (GOLD analysis project Ga0154002, IMG submission 102276) | Attine ant fungus gardens microbial communities from New York, USA - TSNY086 MetaG | ecosystem: Host-associated > Fungi > Mycelium > Unclassified | place: USA: New York, Robert Cushman Murphy... | reverse complement strand
TACTTGGAAATAGTCCTGGATCCCACCGGTTCCCCGGTCTCCAGATAGGTTTTGATGATTGCTTTTAATATTGTAACTTTACGCTCATCTAAGTCCATGCTGCTCCCCTCCACTTTTTTTAGTTTTCATCAGGATATCTTTGTGTTGTTAGCACTCGTCGCGGTGGAGTGCTAATATCCATGTCAATAATATACTTTATTACCATTCATTTGTCAAGGCTTTTTCAATTGAAATTTTGACCAAATTTTGACGAAAATTTAAATTAAAATTGCATTTTTCTTGACATTTAACATTTTTGTAATATAATAGAAACATAACAATAAAATTTACAATTGTGAGGAGCTCTAATGAATAAACAAAAAGTTCAAACACTAACCTTGTTATTACTTACATTTATATGCACCCTTTCACTACTGTTCACGTCTCTGGCCGCCAGTCCGGTCGAAGGAAGCTCTCCTGAAGAAAAAACTCCCGAATTTTCCCAAGTTCTCCTGCTCGGAGTCAGCCCCGACGAAAAACCCGTTCCCGCTGAAGATACTCCCGAAAATTCCGGAAATTCCCGCGTCATCCTGCTCGGAGCCAACCACAGCACCGCAGAAGTGGAAACTTTTCCTCTCCTGCGTTCGGCGGAAAGGACCGCCGGACAATGGGCACAAGGACAATCCCTCGGAAAATTCACTACCACCGGTTACTGTAATTGTTCAAGTTGTTCCGGCGGCTTTTCCCTGACATACTCCGGCACAGTCCCAAAAGCCAAACACACCATTTCCGCCGATCTGGACCTCTTTCCGATCGGAACCACGCTGATGGTCGGAGGTGTGGTCTACACCGTAGAAGACATGGGCAGCGCTGTTAACGGCTACTTGCTGGACATTTATTACGATGATCACGCACAGGCAATTGCTCACGGAAAGAAAACAGAAGAAGTGTTTGCAGCAGTTAAATAAACCACAAAGCTACAAAAAAAGTCGAAAACCCTCGTATGGTCCCCCATACGGGGGCTTTTTTTGTTAAAAAGTTGAAAGTTTTTTGGGATGGGGTTGACAAAAGTGGGAAAATATGTAAAATAGGTAATTGTGAAGTATATATTACGAATGTATTACGCATATTTAACAATATGTGAACTAAAGTTTAAAATTTGTTATCTGATTCAGAAAGGAGTAATACTATGTTAGTACACAAACAACGACGGGTATATCTCTTACTAATGATTACTTTGCTGCTTAGCAACACAATAACGGCATCTGCTGCGCCGGAAGCCGGTTTTTTTGATGACATGGAAGGATCTGCCATTGTCGGATGGGGCTGGGATCCATCTACCCCTAATACGGCAGTTCCCGTTCACGTAATGATCAGCAACCAGCAGACCGGCGAAGTAGTGGGTATTTTCGACCCTACTGCTGCTATCTACCGTGAAGACCTGGCTGACAACCAGATTGGCAACGGCAGACATGGCTTCCGCATTAATATGGATTGGGATTCCTTGCCGGATGGCACTTATCTGATTGAAGGCTGGGTTGAGAGCAAGTTATTCGCCAACATCAAGACCTATGTCAATAATGCCGTCGCCGGGGAAGAAGCCCAAAAAGAAGCCGGCGGTTCTGCTGCCGGCCACGCTGCCGCCAACGGCTTACAGTCACTGGGCAGCTACCGGATTACGGGATATTGCCCCTGTTACCAGTGTTCCGAAGGCTGGGGCCGCAATACCTCCACCGGCGCAACGGCCCAGTCCAATCATACCATTGCCGTGGATCCGAGCATTCTTCCATACGGCAGCAAGGTAATGATCGGCGGCATTGTCTACACCGCTGAAGACCGCGGCGGCGGCGTCAAAGGAAAGCATATTGATATCTTTGTTGACCACCATGACCAGACATACGGGGTGGGCTCACAGAGCCAGGAAGTCTTCCTGATTCAGTAACAACATCACAAAAGCCGATGAAACCAGCTTTGGTTCCATCGGCTTTTTTAATTTCAAACATTATTCTGCCAACAACTTCCGATAAGCATCCAGCACTCTTCTCATCATCTCCTGTCCCGGCGCGCCAAATGTCATTCGCTTCTCCACACAGGTTTTCATGCTGATGGCTTTATAAATATCTGCTTCAAACACCGGGCTGATGGCCTGGAACTCTTCCAGCAGCATATCATCCAGCGCAATTCCCTTATTGATACAAAACAGAACCAGCTGCCCGACGATCCCATGAGCATCCCGGAAGGCCACACCGTGATTAACCAGATAATCAGCAGCATCCGTGGCATTGGTAAAGCCGTTACGGGCACTGGCGGCCATTGCTTCTTTATTAAATGTCATCGTCTTAACCATTCCCGTAAACAGCGCCAGGCAGCCTTTCACCGTATCAATGGCATCAAAGGTCAGTTCCTTGTCCTCTTGCATGTCCTTGTTATAAGCCAACGGCAAGCCCTTCATCGTCGTCAGGATCGACACCAGTGCACCGTACACACGGCCGGTCTTGCCGCGCACCAGTTCAGCGATATCCGGATTCTTTTTCTGCGGCATAATGCTGCTGCCGGTACTATAAGCATCATCAATCTCCACAAACCGGTATTCATTGGTATTCCAGATGATAATTTCTTCACTGAAGCGGCTTAAATGCATTGCAATGGTAGACAGCGCACTCAGCAATTCGATCACATAGTCGCGATCCGCCACCGAATCCATACTGTTCCATGTCGGTCCGTAAAAACCCAGCAGTTCGGCCGTATAGTCACGGTCAAGCGGGTATGTAGTGCCGGCAAGTGCTCCCGCCCCCAGCGGGCAGTAGTTCATCCGCTCATAGATATCCCGCAGCCGGCTGCGGTCGCGGCAGAACATCTCAAAATAGGCACCCAGATGATGAGCCAGGGTAATCGGCTGCGCCTTCTGCAGGTGGGTGAATCCCGGCATATAGGTATCAATATGTTCTTCCATAATCTGCAGCAGCACGGCCAGCAGATCCTTTAACAAAACGTCGGTCTCCTGAATCTCATCCCGGCAATACAGCTTCATATCCAACGCCACCTGGTCATTCCGGCTGCGTCCCGTATGGAGGCGTTTGCCGGCTTCGCCAATCCGGGCAATCAGATTCGCTTCGATAAAGGAGTGAATATCCTCATGCTCTTTTGTGAATTTCAGATGACCGGCTTCCAGATCAGCCAGGATGCCGTTCAAACCGTCGATAATGGCTTCCTTGTCTGCTTCCGTTACAATCCCCTGGCGGGCCAGCATCGTTACATGAGCAATGCTGCCCTGGATATCCTGATGATAAAACTTCTGATCAAAAGACAGAGACTCATTGAAATTGTGTACCAGCTGATTCTCTTCTTTTGTAAAACGTCCTCCCCATAATTTCATAACATCTCATCTCCTTCATTTTCTTCAAATTCATCCTCCTCTGCGTAACGCCGTCTCCGCCTGTGGCAGTCTGACAGCCAGATCAGAAACAGGAACACCACACTGGCAGCGGTCAGCAGCAGCCCGTTTGACAGGCCCTCCGGGACATATTTCATCATCACAGTATGGGTACCTGGCATAAGCGTGACGGCGATAAACGTATTATCAAACATCGGCTCGGCCGACAGCTTTTTACCATCTACCCAGATCTGCCACCCCTCCTCATAAGGAATGCTCGTCATCATCAGGCCTTTTTCCTCACAGGTGATGGTACCTTCCAGGATGGTATCCGTCCATTTCGTCAACTGCCAGGCATTGGCCGACAGCTTATCAAAAACTGCGGCCAGGCCCTTTTCCGAAAACCGGTAGACCGAAGCATCAAAACTCTCTTTCGAATCGGATGCCGTCAGGGTTACTTCTTCGCCGGAATCGCAATAGCCGATTTCCACCAGATAGCCACGGTCCACATTATGAAAGGTCTTGCTGCCGCTCCATGACGATACGGTTACTTTTTCGATTTTCTTATTGCTGACATAGGCATAGTATTCGCCGGCTTCTTCCGGATAAAATGTCAGTTTATTGCCATCCGTCACGGTATCCAGCTGCTGATTCAGCACCTGGGCCGTACCCAGGATATCGGTAATTCCGTTTTGGATATCCGCCGGATTACCGTTCGATGGCCTGCCGTTTTTCATTTCCGTCCAGCTATTCTCAAAGTCTGCCGCCACCCAGTATCCCAGCGGCAGCGTATACAGATTCTCATAAAGCCACGTTTCCTCCTCCTGCGCAACAAACTCACGCATTGCCGACACTTTCTGCTCTTCCGAATAGATACCGTACTTCACCGCTAATAACGCATCAATAAACGGTGTACTGCCGGTGATGCTGTAGGCATTGGTCGAGGATTCACAACCTATCTTTTTGAAAAAGTCCGATAAATTTGCATTGGCCGTTGAAGAAAACAGGGATACCGAAGGAAAATGCATCCAGGCACCATCGTTCTTGGTCTTTCTTGTCACCTTCTCCATCCGGAAAAAGGTATTGCCGGGAATCACCTGACTGACCAGCTTTTCCACTGCCCCATTGTCACTGGTATAGGCTGTCCGGCTGGTCGTAGTCACGCTGGTAACCGTGGTATTCACCGCCGCCTCAATTGATACTACAGCCAATGCCAGCAGCAGCACCACATTTTGATAACGGGGCACCTTTAGATACAGGCAGATAATCCCCAGATACAAGACCAGGAGTAAAATCGCCACATAATATACCACAAAATGAAAATGTTCTTCCGTTACCAGCTTCTGGGCCAGGATCACAAAGATGACCGCTCCCCAGAAAGCACATACCACATGTTTCCACGGTGTCTCCGGCAAATACATATAGGCCCGGTAACACATCAGCAGCAACAGGAAGATGTAGATAAAGGACTGGCGGCATGGCAGACTGTTGGGGTAATGAAATCCATGCCAGATAAAATTCAGGACATTGATGGAAAAGCTGGCAAAGAAAAACAGCAGCAGCACACAGTAAACCACCTTTTCCCGGCCCGGGATCTTCTTGCTGGCCAGATAAAGGCCGAAAAACAGGAACACTGCCACGCCACAGTAAATATTGGGCCAGTGATCCAGTCCGATCTCCGTCTGCACATTGCCGATATGCCGTGCCAGCATATCAAAAATCGAAAAATACTCACTAAACGTCTTGGGAAAATTAAAATCGCCGGAAGCCGTCAGCTGCAGCGCATAAATCTCCGGCAGCAGCACTGCGGCCGCCAGTCCGCCGGCCAGCAGCGAATATATGCAAAAACCAAATGAGCGGGCGATGAACCGCTCCCAGGTCAGCCCTTCCTCCAGAACCAGCAGCGCAACAAAGTATAACACCATGAAAATACAAATCATGATGGCAATATAATAATTAGAAAGAATCGCAAAGCCCAGGGTGATACAGTAATACAGCCCCCTTCCTTCCTTTACCAGGCGTTCCAGTCCCAATACAATCAGGGGAAACAGCAGAATGCAGTCCAGCCACATGATATTCCAGCTATAAGCCGCCATATACCCGGAAAGAGCATAAAAGATCCCGAAGAACGCAATCCCAAAATCACAGGTATGGCAATGTTTACGCAAATAATATGCCATTGACAGACCGCACAACCCGATTTTCAGAACAATCGAGTAGGTCATAAATTCAATCACCAGCCCCTTGGGACAGATGATCAGCAGCCAGTTCAGCGGACTGGCCAGATAATAGGCATAAAGGGCCGCAAAATTCACGCCCATCCCAATATCCCAGCTATACAGCAAACTGCCGCCTTGCTTTAACTTATCCTGAAATTCCGAAAAAAACGGTGCGTATTGATGGTACATATCCGTCCGCAAAAAGGACTCCTCGCCAAAGGGAAAGATCTCGCGCTGGATAAAAATAATCAGCATAATCACGATCGGTACCAAAAATGCCGCCACCAGTCCGTCATAAGGCCGCACCAGATTCCAGATCTGGGGTTCCTTTTTCCTGGTTGGATGCTCTGTTTTTGGGACATCAGGTATATCCGTCGCTGCCGTGTGTTCCACGGTCACGGCGACGGCTGTAACATTTTTCTCTTCTGTCATAAGTAATTCCTCTAATTCTTTCGTAATCCGGTCGATTTCTTTATATCTCATGCCAGATTTCTCCTTGCTTACGTTGCTTTTTTGAAGATAAAAAGCTTGCTTAGTACATAATTCAAGACCAATGATATGGCCGATACGACAATTTTACAAATAAAATCCTGTTTAATTCCCAGGCCATCTACCAATGCAATCATTGCTGCCAGGGACAGCAGCCCGGTCAGCAGCCGGCAGGTGACAAAGGCGGTCAGTTCTTTCCACAGCAGCTTCGGCTGCAGGCTGTAACTGCAAAACACAAACAACTTATTGGTCACAAAAGCAAATGCCACTGCCGCCGCCCAGGAACCAACCGTTGCCAACTGATACCTGATATTTACATCACGCATCACTTTATAGCTGCCCCAATCCACCAACGTTGTCAAAACCCCAAAGATAACATATAAAACCGTTTCCCGATTGAACAGCTTTTTGCTTAATTTTTCGATCATGCTTTTAACCCCGTCCTGTATACACAACGTACACCTGTCCGCCAGGTGTTCACAATATCTCTTGTATTATAGGGCAGTAACCGCGAATTGTAAAGGATGTACAAAAAAAATCTCCGAAGCTTCGGAGATTTTTTTGCCGGTTCTGTTACGCCATCCGAGATAACAGTTGATCTATACTGACAATCTTAACACACAGGGCAAACAATTCCATGGCCTGAATCAGATCAGCCAGCGGCGGATAGGAAGGGGCGATCCGGATATTGTTGTCATGGGGATCTTTGCCGTAAGGATAGGTTGCACCGGCTCCGGTCATCACCAGACCGGCTTTCTTACAGCGGGCCACGATATCTTTGGCACAGCCGTCCAGAGCATCGAAGGAAATGAAATAACCGCCTTTCGGTGCCAGCCATGATCCGATCCCAAGGCCGCCCAGCTCCCGCTCCAGAATCGTGGTGACCGCTTCGAACTTGGGCCGCATAACATCGGCATGCTTCCGCATATGTTCCACCATACCGGAAATATCTTTAAAGTAACGGACATGGCGCAGCTGGTTCACCTTATCATGTCCGATGGTCTGGAACTGCAGCTGTTTCGTAATATCTTCCAGATTGCTTAAGGAAGCTGCAATTGCGCCAACACCGGCGCCCGGGAAGCTGATTTTAGAGGTCGAGGAAAACTTATAGACCAGATCCGGATTGCCGGCCTGTTGACACTCGGCCAGGATTTCCAGCACATGATCCTGGTCATGATCATACAGATGATGAATGCCATAAGCATTGTCCCAGTAGATCCGGAAATCGGGAGCCGCCGGTTTTAACCGGGCAAAACGGCGAACCGTCTCATCCGAATAGCTGATGCCCTGGGGATTGGAGTATTGCGGGACACACCAGATGCCTTTGATGCTGTCATCGGCTGCCACCAGCTCTTCCACCATATCCATATCCGGGCCTTCGGCTGTCATCGGAACATGAATCATCTCAATGCCAAAATACTCGGTAACCCCAAAATGACGGTCATAGCCAGGTACCGGGCAGAGGAATTTTACTTTATCCAGCCGGCACCACGGCGTACTTCCCATCACCCCGTGAGTCATCGAACGGGCAACGGTATCAAACATAATATTCAGGCTGGAGTTGCCATAGACAATCACATTTTCCGGGGCCACTTCCATCATGTCACCAAGCAGTACCTTCGCTTCCTTAATACCGGTCAGAATACCATAGTTGCGGCAGTCGGTGCCGTCTTCGCAGGTCAGGTCCGCTTTGCTGCTTAGTACATCCATCATCCCCATGGAGATATCCAACTGTTTGGCGCCTGGTTTACCGCGGGACATATCCAGGTGCAAGTCCTTCCCTTCATATTCTTTGTACTGGGCGGACAACTGCTTGCTCAGTTCCTGTAACTCTTCTTTCGTCATTTCTGCGTATGCCTGCATGTTCTTTTTCCTCCTCATTTTTTAGGGTTCCAGCAGTTCCCGGACAATCTGATTGACCATTGCCGGGTCCGCTTTGCCTTTCATTGCGCGCATCGTCTGTCCGACGATGAATCCCATGGATTTCTCTTTGCCGGCTCTGTAATCAGCGACAGACTGGGGATTGGCCGCCACGATACCTTCAATCGTGCTTCTTAAAGCACCTTCATCGTTGACCATCCGAAGCCCCTGTGCCTCCACGTACATTTCCGGATCCGTATTGTTTGCAAAAATTTCTTCGAATACTGTTCTGGCGACAGTACGGTTGATCACACCGTCCTCCACCAGCTGAACCAGCTTTGCCAGGTGCCGTGGGGCAAACGACAACTCCTCCGGCTCCTGTTCGTGCTCCTTTAGCAGCCGCATCCCTTCAACCATTAACCAGTTGGACACTTCCTTGGGGCGGCCGCAGACAGCAACCGTTTCCTCGAAAATATCGGCCATGTGCTTGGTGCCGGTCAGAATCTCGGCGTCATACCTGGGAATCTGGAATTCGTTTTCATACCGGGCCAGCTTTTCGGTCCGCAGCTCCGGCTGCTGATCTTTGATTCTGGCAATCCATTCATCACTGATGCGGATCGGAACCAGATCCGGATCCGGGAAATAGCGGTAATCCTGAGCGTCTTCCTTGGAACGCATGGCATGAGAAGTTTCCTTATTATCATCCCACCGCCTGGTCTCCTGAATGACCTTTTTTCCTTCTTCCAGCAGCTCGATCTGACGCCGGCGTTCGCCTTCAATAGCTCTGGCAATCGCCTTAAAGGAGTTCAGGTTCTTCATCTCGGTTCTGGTACCAAACGCCAAAGCCCCTCTTTCCCGGACCGATAAATTCACATCCGCCCGCATGGAGCCTTCCTGCAGCTTGCAATCAGAGGCACCCAGATACTGAATCAGCAGCCGCAGCTTCTCCAGATAGGCAATCACCTCATCGGCACTGCGCATATCCGGCTCCGAGACAATTTCGATCAATGGTACACCGCTGCGGTTGTAATCTACCAGCGAACAGTCCTCCCATTCATCATGAATCAGTTTTCCGGCATCCTCTTCCATATGGATTTCATGAATACCGATCTTTTTCTTGCCACCGCCAGTTTCAATCTCTACCCAGCCATCGTAACAGATCGGCAGGTACAGCTGGGAGATCTGGTAGTTCTGCGGGTTGTCAGGATAAAAATAATTCTTCCGGTCGAACTTACAATATTGGTGTATCTTACAGTTAGCCGCCAGACCCACTGCCAAAGCATATTCCACTACCTGTTGATTCAATACCGGCAGGGAGCCGGGCATGCCGGTGCAGACCGGGCAGGTATGGGTATTGGGCGCACCGCCGAACCGGGTGGAACAGGAACAGAAGATTTTCGCTTTGGTGGCAAGCTCCACATGAACTTCCAGGCCAATGACCGTTTCGTATTCCATTTGTCTGCTCATCTTATCTGCCCTCCTGTGCCGTTGCCTTCGCTAATGGCGGAGCCATATAGCTGCGGCTGCATTGGAAAGCATATCCGGCCCGGATCAGCTTCTTCTCCTGGAAGCAATCACCAATCAGCTGCAAACCAATGGGAAGGCCCCTGGCATCCACTGCGCACGGTACGGTCAGACCGGGTAATCCGGCCAGATTCACCGATATTGTATAAATATCGCCCAGATACATCTTCAACGGATCCTGTAAGGATTCTCCCAGCTTTGGCGCCGTCGTCGGCGCTGTCGGTGCTAATATCATATCATACTTTTTGAAAGCTTTGTCAAATTCTTGTTTGATTAATGCTTTTGTCCGCAATGCTTTCAGATAATAAGCGTCATAATAACCGCTGCTGAGGACGAAAGCTCCCAGCATGATCCGCCGTTTTACCTCTGGTCCGAAGCCTTCGGAACGGCTCTTTTTATACATACTGTGCAGACCTTCATAGGCACCGGCCCGGTGACCGTACTTTACGCCGTCAAACCGGGATAAGTTGGAACTGGCTTCGGCGGCCGCTATGGTGTAATAGGCCGGAATGGCATATTCCACCAACCCCAGATCAAAGGTTTCCACCACCGCACCTTTCTCTTCCAATACCCTGGCTGCCGCCAGAACCGCCGCCCTGACTTCCGGATCCAGGCCCTCGCCCAGGTAGTCTTTCGGAATACCGATCCGCATCCCCTCTACATCATCCACCAGGGCAGAGGTAAAATCATAATCTTCCCGCCTTATCGAGGTACTGTCTTTCGGGTCATAAGCTGCAATCACTTCTAAAATTGCCGCACAGTCTGACACATCTCTGGCTACCGGGCCAATCTGATCCAGCGAGGAGCCGTAAGCCACCAGGCCGTAGCGGGATACGGTCCCGTACGTCGGCTTGATCCCGGTTACGCCGCAAAAGGAGCTGGGCTGACGGATCGACCCGCCGGTGTCCGAACCCAGGGCGTAAAAGCATTCGTTCGCTGCCACTGCCGCACAGGAACCGCCGGAAGATCCCCCCGGTACATGTTCCGGATTCCAGGGATTTTTGGTTTCGCCATAAGCCGAAGTCTCAGTGGTGCTGCCCATGGCAAATTCGTCCATATTGGTTTTACCTAAAATCACTGCTCCGGCAGCTTCCAGGCGTTTGACGGCTTCCGCCGTATAGGTCGGCATAAAGTTGGCCAGCATCCTGGAACTGCAGGTGGTCAGCAACCCTTCTGTACACATATTATCTTTAATTGCTACCGGAACTCCAGCCAGGGGGCCGGTGAGAAGTCCAGCGTCAATCTGCTGCTGCACTTTGACCGCCCGGTGTCTTGCCCCTTCTTCGTCGACGGTTACATAACAATTCAAAACCGGCTCCAGGGCTTTCATCTGCGCCAAAGACGCTTCGACCGCCGCCATGACCGTTATTTCTTTATCTTTTATCTTCTTGCCCAGCGCTGTCGCTGTCAAATCGAGAATGTTCACGGTGTCTCCTTCCCCTATTCCACTGTTTTCGGTACCTTAAAGGCACCGTTTTTCCGGGCCGGTGCATTCTGCAGGATCTTGTCGCGTTCATCACCATTTACCACGATGTCCTCACGAAATACATTGTCCATCGGAAATACATGGGACATTGGCTCTACTCCGGCGGTATCCAGTTCATTCATTTTATCAATATAATCCAGCATGCTGCCCATATCTTTCCTGGCGGCTTCCTGCTCGGCCCGGGAAAGCTCCAGCTTTGCCAGGATTCCAATATATTCCATGGTTTCGTCCGAAATAATATTTGCCATGTTCGATACTCCTTTCTCTGGTGCTCCTGCCTATGGCTCCAGTCTGGTGACATCTCTGGGGAACAAGGTCGTCTCACGGACGTTCTGCTCATCCAGCAGGCGCATGGTCAGACGCTCCAGGCCCAGACCCAGACCGCCATGAGGCGGCATTCCATATTTGAAAATCATCAGGTAATCCTTGATATCCTCCGGATTCATCTCCCGCTTTGCCAGCTTATCAAGAATCATCTGGTAATCATGGATCCGCTGGCCGCCGGTGGTAATCTCAAGGCCTTTGAACAGCAGGTCAAAGCTTAAGGTAAACCGGTTGTCGGCCGGATCATCCATCGCATAAAAGGGTCGTTTTTTGGCCGGATAATGGGTTACAAAGACAAAATCGCTGTCATACTCTTCCTTAAAATAACGACCGATCAAAACTTCCTCTTCCGGCTCCAGATCAAACGGATTACGGATTTTCCGGTCATATTTTGCAGCCGCCAGTTCCTTCGCCTGATCAAAACGGACCTGGGGAATCTGCTCCACCTTCGGCAGCTCTACGCCCAGCAAATCCAGTTCTTTCTGATATTCCGCTGCCAGCAGCTTCATGGTATACTGCAAAAAACCGGTTTCCATTGCCATCACATCTTCAAAACTGTCAATATAGCCCATCTCAAAATCCAGGCTGACATATTCATTCAAATGCCGGGTGGTATTGTGCTTTTCCGCCCGGAATACCGGCGCTGCTTCAAATACCCGGTCATAAATCCCCACCATAATCTGCTTGTAAAATTGCGGGCTCTGTCCCAGCTCCGCTTTTTTATTAAAATAATTCAGGCGAAAGACATTGGCCCCGCCTTCTGCGCCCCGGGCAACGATCTTCGGGGTGCGCACCTCGGTAAACCCCTGGCCGTGAAGAAAATCCCGGAAGCCCCGGACAATCCCTTCCTGAATCTTGAATTTGGCACGTTCCCTGACATTTCGCAGGGAAACCGGCCGCAAGGCCAGTTTGGTCTCTAAAGATGTATTCATTTTCCACTTATTAATCGCAATCGGCATTGCCTCTGCCGGCTCTGACAACACGGTAATCTCCCTTAGCCGGATTTCAAACCCATGAGGGGCACGTTCTTCCAGGGCCACCACACCGGCCACACGGACCGCCGCCTCTTCTTTTAATTCCTTCAGGGAAAGATTGGTCTTTCCTTCCTCCATGACACACTGGACCAGGCCTTCGGCTTTTCGCAAAATGACAAATGCCACTTCCCCCATATCCCGGATATTGTGCACCGTACCCTCCAGCAATACTGACTGCCCGGCATAATCACCGTCCAGAATGGTCTGAATCCCAATTGTTTCCTTTTCTTTGATGCCAGTTAAAAAATCCATGGTTATTCTCCTTCCTTCCATTGTGTTTTTTCCGGTTCGGAGAACTTCTGGCTGCAAAAATCCCGTCCCGGAATACTGTTACATATTCCGGGACGGGACAAAAGTTTTACTCATGTTCCGCGGTACCACCCGCATTGAGACTGCCGCCACTGCTGGCATTCCCCACTCATACACGTAACGTGTGCCGACGGATATCCCTACTAAATTTCAGAATATCAGCTCCGGAGTGTTCCCTTTCGCCGAGTCCAACCTGACAGCGCTCTCAGTCGGTGACGCTATCTTCCTGTCGAAGTCCTGCCGGCAAGAGTCTCCTTCATAGCTATTATCGTGCTTTGCAGCACTAAATTGGTATTATGATAGCACAACCGGTTTTGCTTTGCAAGACCATTTTTAAAAAAATTTAACCGTGATTGACAATTATCCTGAAAAGGGTTAGAATAATCAGCATGCTTACTACCATGGAGGAAATAAAAATTATGTCTGCAAATACACAACCAACCGAACATAAGATGGGTGCCATGCCCATCCCCAAATTGCTGATCACCATGTCATTGCCCATGATTATTTCCATGCTGGTACAGGCCCTTTATAACATTGTCGACAGCATCTTTGTGGCCCGGATCGACGAAGCGGCTCTGACCGCCGTGTCCATGGCTTTTCCCATCCAGAACCTGATGATTGCCGTATGTTCCGGTACCTGCGTCGGTGTCAATGCCTTACTGTCCCGTTCACTGGGTGAGCAAAAGCCAAAGGATGCCCAGTCAGCCGCAACCAATGGCCTCTTTCTGGCCGTTCTTGGCGCAATTGCTTTCGCTTTATTTGGTATCTTTGGCACACGTGCCTTTTTTGCCAGCCAGACAAATGATCCGTTGATCATTGAATATGGTGTCCAGTATCTGCAGATTTGTACCATCTTCAGTTTTGGACTCTTTCTTGAGATCACTTTGGAACGGATTCTGCAATCCACCGGGCGGACCATTTATAACATGTATTCTCAGGGCATCGGTGCGATTACCAACATCATCCTGGATCCGATCATGATTTTTGGATTGTTTGGTTTCCCGGCACTGGGAATTCGCGGTGCTGCCATTGCCACCGTGCTGGGACAGATTTTTGCCATGTTTTTATCACTGCTTTTTAATTTAAAATATAATTCCGATATCAGCATCAAAATGAGGGGATTCCGGCCCCATGGCCAAACCATCCGGATTATTTATGCCGTCGGTATTCCTTCGGTCATCATGATTTCCATTTCCTCGGCCATGACCTACGGTTTGAACCTGATTCTGGGCGCTCTTGATACGGTTGCCGTCACCATTCTGGGCGTGTATTTTAAACTGCAGAGCTTTGTCTTTATGCCGGTCTTCGGTTTGAATAACGGGATGATTCCGATTATCGCTTATAACTATGGTGCGAAAAACAAGAAGCGGATTATGGATACCATAAAACTGAGCATTATCATTGCGATCGGCATTATGTTGGCCGGATTGGTACTCTTTCAGACCTTTTCGGTTCAGCTCCTGCAATTGTTCAATGCCTCCGACAATATGCTGAAGGAAGGGGTTCCGGCCCTGAAGCAAATCAGTTTAAGTTTTATCTTTGCCGGTTACTGTATCATCGTCAGTTCGGTCTTCCAGGCTTTGGGCAACGGTGTCTACAGTCTGGTCGTCTCCATTGCCAGACAGCTGCTGTGTATCCTGCCGGCGGCTTATTTCCTGGCAAACACATTTGGCCTGCATGCTGCCTGGTATGCCTTTCCGCTGGCAGAGATTGTCTCGCTGACCCTCTGTACCATTCTCTTTAAGCGGATTTATGATCAGAAGATCAAATAAAGGAGGAATACACATGTCGTTACTGGAGTTATTTATTCTTGCGGTTGGTTTGTCCATGGATGCCTTTGCCGTATCCATCTGTAAAGGTCTGTCCTTTAGAAAAATGAGCGTGAAAAATGCCGTCATCGTCGGGCTGTATTTCGGCGGTTTTCAGGCCGGAATGCCGCTGCTCGGTTATTTACTGGGAATGCAGTTTCAGGAGGCCATTGTTAACATCGACCACTGGATTGCTTTGATCCTGCTTTCTATAATTGGGCTCAACATGATTCGGGAAGCTTTGAACAAAGAAGATGAGACTCCCCCCTGCCCGGCAAAATGGGAGGAGAACCGCGACGATTCGCCGGATGTGAAAAATATGCTGTTACTGGCCATTGCTACCAGTATTGATGCACTGGCCATCGGCGTTACCTTTGCCTTCCTGCGGGTGCAGATTGTTCCCGCTGTTACGTTCATTGGCCTGACCACATTTACCCTGTCGGCCATCGGCGTAAAGGTTGGAAATGTGTTCGGAACCAGGTATAAAGCCAAAGCCGAATTATTTGGCGGTGCTATTTTGATCTTAATGGGGCTGAAAATATTAGTGGAGCATCTGTTCGGATAACCGGCCCAGATGCCCCACGTTAGTACAGCTAGATACGAACCTTCCGAAAATTCTTCTTGCCGCGTTTTACGATTACACCATCACCGCTTAGCTGTTCCCTGGTGAAAATCCCTTTGAAATCTTTCACCGGCACTCCATCTACGGAAACGCCTCCCTGCTCCACATTTCTTCTGGCCTCGGAACGGGAAGATGACAAGCCGGATTTTTGCAGGATGTTGAGAATATCAATGACACCATCCGTGAAATCGTCTTCGCTCAGTTCGCAGGTTGGCATATCTGCAGAATTTCCGCTGCCGCCAAATAATGCCCTGGAAGCTTCCTGGGCTTTTTTTGCTTCTTCGTCACCGTGGACCAGCCCGGTCAATTCCCAAGCCAGAATTTCCTTGGCCGTATTCAATTGGCTGCCTTCCCACTGATCCATCTCGTCAATCTGCTCGATTGGCAGGAATGTCAGCATCCGCAGACACTTGAGGACATCCCCATCGGCGATATTGCGCCAGTACTGGTAGAATTCAAATGGGGTGGTCCTCTCCGGATCCAGCCAGACCGCACCTGACTGGGTCTTGCCCATCTTCTGTCCTTCTGCGTTCATCAGCAGGGTGATCGTCATCGCATGAGCATCCTTGCCTAACTTCCGGCGAATCAATTCGGTACCGCCTAACATGTTGCTCCACTGGTCGTCACCGCCAAACTGCATATTACAGTCGTACCGGCGGAACAACTCGTAGAAGTCGTAGCTCTGCATAATCATGTAGTTGAACTCCAGGAAGCTTAAGCCCTTTTCCAGCCGCTGTTTGTAGCACTCCGCCCGCAGCATGTTATTGACCGAGAAGCAGGCACCTACTTCCCGTAAAAAGTCCACATAGTTTAATTCCAGCAGCCAGTCGGCATTGTTTACCATCAGGGCTTTTCCCTCACCAAAATCAATAAACCGGCTCATCTGTTTTTTAAAGCACTCACAATTGTGTTGGATGATTTCTTTGGTCATCATCTGACGCTGGTCGGACCGGCCGGACGGATCACCAACCATACCGGTACCGCCGCCGATCAGGGCGATGGGCTTATTGCCCGCCATCTGCAGACGTTTCATCAAACACAGGGCCATGAAATGACCGACGTGCAGACTGTCGGCGGTCGGATCAAAGCCAATATAGAATATGGCTTTTCCTTCATTGACCATCTTTTTGATCTCTTCTTCGTTGGTTACCTGGGCGATCAGGCCGCGGGCAACCAGTTCTTCGTAACAATTCATCTTCTTTCTCCTTCTTGGTTTTTTGCAGTAGTCCTAATTAAAAAAACCCCGTCCTTTTGAATATTCAAAAGGACGAGGATTACGCTCGTGCTACCACCTTATGTTTGTAAACGGCTCACACCGTTTACCTTATCGAGCACCTTGCTTTCACGGACATGCCCTGATCTGGGCCGCGGGCAGGATGTTCTGGCACGGTAACGGGTGCGGGAATCCGTCATAGCCTACTGAATTATAAAAATCGTTCGGTATGAAGCTCAAAGATGTATTCACAATCTGCGTTCCACGCGCCTCTCATCAACCGGCTGCTTTCTGTGTGGAGAAACTGACTGCTACTTGTTCTTATCATCGCTGGTTTATTCAATTGCTCTGATAATGCACATTATAGACATTGCATCTTGATTTGTCAAGGGATGTGTTGGGAAAATAATTCTTACGGGCTGATCATTCCGGCTGCGCCAGCCATGGCTTCGGCAATATCATACATGTTCGTCACTTCGCCCACCAAAAGCTGATCCTTTAAATGATAATAATCCAGGCAGGTGCCACAGGAGCGGATCTGCACCCCCCGGGCTTCCATTGCCTTTAAGTCCTCCAGGCTGTCCGACCCTTCCGTTGTTAGGGTTACACCGCCATTATAAAACAGGATTTTTTCCGGCAGTTCTTCCATCTGGCTTAAGGCATAAAGATACCCTTTCATAAGAATCTTGCCCAGTTCATCACTCCCGGTGCCCATGCCCGCCGAACGGATCACCACCAGCAGCCCGCTCCGGCCGGCCGCCCCGGACACCGGGACCGGCGTCGCCACGGCAACGTGATCCGCCGGTCCGCCGGCAGCATCAGGCTCTATCCGCACTGTAAAATGCGTTTCATTCTGCTTCTCCATTGCAAATCCACCACCCAGATTTTGCGTCATCCGCCGCAGATTCTCCACGGCAATTTCATTATCCACGTGGACTTCCAATATCTCTCCGGCGGCCGCTTTCTCCCATGCTTTTTTGGCCTTTACTACGGGCATCGGGCAGACATCTCCCCTTGCATCAATTTTAATAATACCCATCTGAATTTCCTCCTGGTTTTCCTTATATTATAACCGAAAGTACATCCATTTGTACACCATGATCCAAAGGTCCATTGCCTTTCCCCAGATTCAATCCGGCCAGCAATGCTTCCGACAAATAAAATTTGGCTGCCCGCACACTGTCGGCAATACTTTTTCCCTCCGCCAAGCCGCAGGCAATGGCACTTGAAAGGGTACAGCCGGTTCCATGGGTGTTGACAGTCTCAATGCGGGCACCGCAAAACCAGGTACTTTGCCCGTTTTGGTACAATACGTCATTAGCCGCTCCGGTCAGGTGACCGCCCTTTACCAGCACTGCCCCCCGGCATGTTTCGCCAATCCGGCCGGCCGCCTGCTCCATATCACTCTCGCTGGTAATCGTCATTCCGGACAAAACCTCCGCCTCCGGAATATTAGGTGTCAGCACGGTCGCCAACGGCAACAGCTCCTGCACAAACACTTCCATTGCATCCGCCTCCATCAGCCGGCTTTTGCTGGTGGACACCATCACCGGATCCAGCACAATATTCTGCGCCTGATACTGCCTTAACTTTTCAGCAATTACCTGAATAATCTCTTTTTGTGACACCATGCCGATTTTGACCGCATCCGGTACAATATCCGTGAAGACACAATCCAGCTGACGGGCGACAAATTCCGGTGCCACATTAAAGATTCCCGCCACACCGGTGGTATTCTGTGCCGTCAATGCGGTAATTACGCTCATTCCATAAGTCCCCATTGCCAGCATGGTCTTCAGATCCGCCTGGATTCCGGCCCCGCCGCTGCAGTCAGAGCCGGCGATACTTAACACCTTTTTCCGTTCCTGCACCACCAGTCTGGCCCGCTTTTTCAAAATACTTACCGCCTTGCTAATATCTCCGGCGGCAAATATCCCCGAGACCACTGCCACCCCGGCCACCCCGCGGCCCCTGAGGCGAAGAATATTGTCCTGACTGATACCGCCAATCGCCACGGCCGGAATGGTTACGGCAGCCGTAATCGCCTGCAGCTGTTCCAAGGTTATTGATTTGGCATCCGGCTTCGTGGCTGATCCAAAGACCGCCCCGACGCCCAGATAATCAGCCCCCTGCTGCTCCGCCAGCTGCGCCTGGGCCACTGTTTTGGCCGTAACCCCAATGATTTTATCCGGCCCCAAAAGGCGGCGTACCGCCGCGACATCCATATCGTCCTGCCCAATATGTACCCCCGCGGCATCACAGGCCAGAGCTACGGCCACATGATCATCGATAATCAGCGGCACCCCGTACGCGTCGGTAATCCGCTTTACCAGTTTTGCTTCTTCCAGAAATGCATCCGCCGCCAGTTCCTTTTCCCGCAGCTGCACCATGGTCACACCGGCTTTCAAGGCTTCCTCTATCTGATCTGCCAATGTTTTTGTCCCTGTCCAGGCCCGATCAGTCACCGCATATAATAATAAATCAAACTTCAATTCTTGCCTCCTCCTTAATCTGCCGGTCATTCAAGTTACTCATCTCATCCATCAGATACATCCGAAAGCTGCCGGTTCCGCCACCACTGGCAAGCGTCTTCTGCGCTGCCAGTTCGCCGCAGATTCCGGCGGCCGCTACCGCATATACGGTCTGCCAAAACCGCGGTTCTCCCCCATCGTCCTGTCCTGCCGCCAGGAATGCCGCAATGATCCCATCCAGCATACAGCCGGTGCCCGTCACCCGCCCCAGCATCGGCACGCCATTGCCAACCAGACACGTCCGGTTTTCATCAACAATCAGATCCCGCGGCCCGGTCATCACGATCACCGCCCCAGTCTCACGGCTCAGCTTCCTGGCCGCAGCAGTCTGTTCCTGCCGGTTCTCGCCGGTCAGCAACTCCCGCTCATCCGCATCCACCCCGCGGGGACGTGTCCTGCCGCCGGCCAGGACTCCGATTTCCGAAGCATTGCCCCGGATTACCGTGCATCGGACATCACGGAGGATCTGTCTGGCAATCTCCGTACGAAACCGGGAAGCTCCGGCACCCACCGGATCAAACACCACCGGATGGCCCAGCTCCACCGCCCGCTTGCCGGCGAGCAGCATGGCATCCACCGCTGCGGCTTTTAAGGTACCGATATTTAATACTAAGGCCTGGCTCAATTCGGTGATTTCCTCTACTTCCGCAATCCCGTCAGCCATCACCGGCGAGGCCCCGGCGGCCAGGATCATATTAGCCACATCACCAGCCGTGACATAATTGGTCATACAGTGAATCAACGGACGTTTGGCCCGTACCTTTGCCAGCAACTGCCACGCCTCATCAAATCGCTCCATCAATGTTCCTCCAATCCATGACAGATATAGGCAAATACTCCCGACTTCTCAAATCCCCCGATCAACACGGCCGCCATCACCGTACCACATCCTGTACTTACCAGAAATGGCAGGACATACGCAAACAACGCCGCTTCTTTTCCCATCAGATACACCGCCACCGGCCAGCACAAGACCGCCCCCAGAATGCCGGTACCAAATACTTCACCAAGATATGCCACTGTCAGTTTGCCTGTGTACCGGTAGCCGATTCCACAAAGAAGCGCCCCCGCCATACTGCCGGGAAACGCCAGCAGACTGCCGGTTCCCAACAGATTCCGGATCAATGACGTACAAAAAGCAATCCCGACTCCATACCATGGTCCAAGAAATACCCCCGCAATGACATTGCATAAATGCTGTACCGGAAAACACCGGGACGCACCCACCGGAATGGAAAACCCGGACATGGATACCGCCACCGCTGCCATCATTCCACTCATTACCGTTTTCTTTAAATTGAATTTCGTTTTCATCCAATCCACCTCATTCGTCATAGATATTTACAATTTTACCATCCAGAATCCGGTTCATATTTTTTACCGCACAGAAATTCCCGCACATGGAGCAGGTGTCTTCCTTCTCCGGTTTTGCCGAAGCCCGGTAGGCCCGGGCCTTCTCCGGATCCATGGCCAGATCAAACATCGCCTCCCAGTCCAGTTCTTTTCGGGCTGTACTCATGGCATGATCCCACTCCATCGCACCGTTTACCCCTTTGGCAATATCCGCCGCATGAGCAGCAATCTTGGCGGCAATGATACCCTCTTTCACATCATTCACATCCGGCAGCCGCAGATGCTCCGCCGGGGTTACATAGCACAGGAAAGAAGCCCCGTTGGCCGCCGCAATGGCCCCGCCAATAGCCGCGGTAATATGATCATAACCCGGAGCCACATCCGTCACCAGCGGGCCCAATACATAAAATGGGGCGCCTTTGCAGATCGTCTGCTGAATCTTCATATTGGCGGCAATCTGATCCATCGGCATATGTCCCGGTCCTTCAATCATCACCTGGACATCTTGCTCCCAGGCTCTTCTGGTCAGTTCGCCCAGCGTAATCAGCTCTTCAATCTGGGAAATATCCGAGGCATCCTGGAGACATCCCGGCCGGCAGGCATCACCCAGACTCATGGTCACATCATATTCCCGGCAAATCTCCAGGACCCGGTCATAATGCTCATAAAACGGATTTTCCTGTCCGGTCATCTCCATCCAGGCGAAGATAATCGAACCGCCCCGGGAAACGATATTGGTCAGACGCTTATTATCCTTAAACCGCTTTGCCGTATTTTTATTAATCCCGACATGAATGGTCATAAAATCCACCCCGTCCGCAGCATGCATCTCCACAATGCGAATCCATTCCTCTGCGGTAATTTCCTTTAACGGTTTGTGATAATATACCACCGCATCATAAATCGGCACCGTCCCAATGATTGCCGGACACTCCCGCGTAAGCTTGCGGCGAAACTTCTGGGTATCACCAAAGGAACTTAAATCCATAATGGACTCGGCTCCCATCCGCACCGCATCATTCACCTTCGCCAGCTCCATGTCTATGTCCTTCCAGTCCCGGGAAGTTCCCAGATTGACATTGATCTTGGTCTTTAGCATAGAACCAATGGCATTGGGTTCGATGCAGGTATGCTTCTTGTTGCAGGGAATAATCACCTGCCCCGCCGCCATCAGCCGCATCAATTCCGCCACCTCCATCCTTTCCTTTTTTGCCGCTGCCGCCATCTCCCTGGTGATGATTCCTTTTCGCGCTGCCTCCATTTGGGTCGTATACAGTTCCATCTTACTCCTCCTCGCTTTTGCTTGTTTTTTCCGTTGCTTTTTCCGGAACAGATCACAAAAAAACGTCCTGCGTAAGAATCTTTCCTTACACCGGACGTCATTTTTCTTTTGCAAAAAATGTATCGTACTTAGCACCTATGATCCCTACGTTGGCATTACCCAAATCAGGTTATACAGGTCGAAGTTGATGACTTCCTCTCAGCCCGCTCACGAGCTCCCTGGTTTTTATTGTTATTTTAGTTTAACATGAAATCAACGGGCTGTCCAGCAGCATTTTGCGGTTACTGATCAGCCATGCTGTTAAACAACACCTCTTCGGTAATCCTGGCCGCATCCTTGATACAGTCAGCACAAGACCGCAATACCGTTCCACTTTCTACACCTTTTAAAGTCTTGCAGACCACCGAACGGTTCTGCGCTTCAAAACGCCCGACAATCTCACGGGCCAGTTTATAGGAACCGGCCTTGCTGTCCGGTTTTTGCAAATTCCCGGTGCTGCGCTTCATACCGGCCAGGACACAGGCCCCGCTGACGGCGCCGCAGGTTCCTTCCATGCCGCCCATGCCAAGGCCCAAAGCTTCGGTCATGCGAAACATCGTTGCTTCATCTACGCCCACCATATCGCTATAAGTACAGGCCACCGCCTGGGCACAATTATATCCTTTATCATGTCTGGTTATGGTCTCTTCAACCCTTGTCTTCATATCAGTTCCCCCCTCTAATGTATTTTCTGTCGCCAGTCCATTATAGCATGCAACCTAATCACGTGAAAACCCCCGTTTTGTTTTTTATTGCAAAAAAGCAATATTCATATTATAATAAATCTTACGCGGTTTCGTGTGCGTCTGCTTGTATATGCTGTGAAGCATGCATAAAATGGAGGAAATTATGGGATTTGAATTTATAAAGAAGCTTCCGACCCCGGGAGAGATTAAGGAACAGTTCCCGCTGCCGGCAAGTTGTATTGCCGGCAAGGCCAGCCGGGATGAAGAGATAAAGAACGTAATTTCCGGAGAATCAGATAAATTTCTGGTAATCATCGGACCTTGTTCGGCCGACAATGAAGATTCGGTACTGGATTATGCCAGCCGTCTGATTAAGATTCAGGAAGATACCAGAGACAAGCTGATTCTCATTCCGCGGATCTATACCAATAAGCCAAGAACTACCGGCGAGGGCTACAAAGGCATGCTGCATCAGCCGGATCCGGAGAAACGGCCCAGCATGTCGGATGGACTTCACGCGATCCGTAACCTGCATATGCGGGTGTTGATGGAAACCGGACTTTCTACCGCCGATGAAATGCTGTATCCGGACAATGTCAGTTACCTGGATGACATTATGTCCTATATTGCCGTGGGTGCCCGGTCGGTTGAAAACCAACAGCACCGTCTGGTCTGCAGCGGCTGTCATGTACCGGTGGGCATGAAGAATCCTACCAGCGGCGACCTGTCAGTTATGCTGAACTCCGTGGTTGCTGCCCAAAGTAACCATGAATTCATTATGCGTGACTGGGAAGTAAAAACGGACGGCAACCCTTATACCCACACCATCCTGCGCGGAGCGGTAAACAAACACAGCCAGTGTATCCCCAACTACCACTATGAGGATTTAATTTTGCTGCACCAGTTATACATGGAACGGAACCTGAAAAATCCGGCCTGTATTGTCGATGCCAACCATTCCAACTCCAACAAACAGTATCTGGAGCAAATCCGCATTGTTAAGGAAGTGCTGCATAGCCGCCGGCATTCCGATCTCATTCATTCCTTTGTCAAAGGGGTTATGATTGAGAGCTATATTGAACCTGGCAGCCAGAAGGTATCCGGCCATTGCTATGGAAAATCCATTACCGATCCTTGTCTGGGGTGGGCTGATTCGGAGCGTTTGTTATACGAAATAGCAGAAGGAATATGATAGCAGTTCAGCCATGCAGAGAATCATTATTCTGCATGGCTGAAACGAAGCCAATCGGAAGCTACCCCATAATCGCCCTGGAGCCAAAATAGGTTAATACAATTACGCCCAGAACAATCCGGTAGTAGCCGAAGAATTTGAAGTCGTTTCTTCGGATATAGTCCATCAGGAATTTAATGGAGTATATGGATACAACGAAAGCAACCAGCATGCCGGTGATCATATAGAAAAATTCCATGCCGGTAAATACATTTCCAGCCATGAAGAACTTCACGATCTTTAGTAAACTGGCGCCAAACATGACCGGAACTCCCAAAAAGAAAGAAAATTCTGCGGCAACGCTGCGGGAACAACCCAGAATCATGGCTCCCAATATGGTTGCACCGGAACGGGACGTACCGGGAATCAACGCAAGAACTTGAAACAGGCCGATATATAATGCGGTCAGATAGGAAATCTGAGTACTGCGCTGAAATGGGAATTGTCTGTATTTATTATAGTTTTCCAGTGCAATAAATATAATACCGTAAATAATCAGAGTTGCCGCTACTATAATACCATTAAATAAATGGGCATCCATCCAGTCATCCAACAGCAGACCAAATATCGCCGCAGGAACGCAGGCAATCACGATTTTCAGCCACAGGTGGAACGTAGCACGTTTTTGTGTTGGTGTTTTGCCGGAATCCCAGGGGTTTAACTTGTGAAAATATAAGACTACTACAGCAAGGATTGCTCCCAACTGAATTACGACCCGAAACATGGTCATGAATTCCGGCCGCACGTTCAGACGGATAATCTCATCAACCAGAATCATATGGCCGGTGCTGCTGATCGGAAGCCATTCGGTAAAACCTTCTACGATTCCCAATACCAGTACTTTTAAAAATTCAATCATGTTATTATCGCCTTCTTTCCAAATTATCCGCCCTGCTTGCTGGGCATCAGGGATACCCGCAGGGTGTTTCTAAACGTTGTCTATCTGCCAGTCAATGGGTGTTAAACCATTGGCAATCAGATAGTCATTGGTTTTGCTGAACGGTTTGCTGCCAAAAAATCCCCGATATGACGATAACGGACTGGGATGCGGCGCCTCCAGAATCAAATGCTTAGGATTGTTCAGCATCGGCTTCTTCATTTGTGCCGGCCGGCCCCACAAGATAAATACCATCGGCCGGTCCTGTTCATTCAGAACCCGGATAGCCGCATCCGTGAATTCCTCCCAGCCGATATTCCGGTGCGAATTGGCGGCATGAGCCCGGACAGTCAGTACTGTATTGAGCATCATGACACCTTGCCCGGCCCATTTTACCAGATAGCCGTTATTGGGAATGGTACATCCCAGATCATCCTGTAGTTCCTGGTAAATATTCACCAGCGAAGGCGGAATGTCAACATCCGGCTTCACCGAGAAACACAGGCCATGGGCCTGCCCTACATTATGATAAGGATCCTGTCCCAGAATTACGGCTTTCACCTGCGATAACGGAGTAAAGGCAAAAGCATTAAAAATATCGCCGGCCTCCGGAAATACCTGCCGGGTGCCGTACTCCTGTTTTATCGTCTCATAAAGTTTCTTATAATATGGTTTTTTAAACTCCGGGGCAAGGGGCCCCAGCCAGTCATTGTCAATCGCTGCCATCATCTCCTCCTTACCTGCCCTGTTCACTCTACAATCTCACCGAAATGCCCCGCCCCTGAAGATAACGCTTCAGATCCATGATTTCCATCTCTTTATAATGGAACAGGGACGCTGCCAATGCGGCATCTGCCTTGCCAACGGTCAGTGTGTCATAAAAGTGCTCCATCGTCCCGGCACCACCGGAAGCAATCACCGGAACCGATACATGCTCGGAGATAAGCGCCGTCAACTCATTATCATAACCGGCCTTCGTGCCATCACAGTCCATGCTGGTCAGCAAAATCTCCCCCGCTCCCAGGGAATCCGCCTTCACCGCCCATTCAATGGCATCCAGACCGGTATCAATTCGTCCGCCATTTTTAAATACATTCCAACCAGAACCATCCGGTCTTCTGCGGGCATCAATCGCCACTACCACACATTGCCGGCCAAACTTATCGGCGGCATCAGAAATCAGTTCCGGCGTATTAAGTGCCGATGAATTAATCGAGATCTTGTCGGCCCCTTCCCGTAAAAGCCGGCGAAAGTCTTCCACCGAACGAATCCCGCCGCCCACCGTAAACGGAATAAATACCGTCTCCGCCACCCGGCGAACCATATCCACCACGGTCTCACGGGCATCCGAAGAGGCCGTGATATCCAGAAATACCAGTTCATCAGCGCCGGCCTTGTCATAGGCCGCAGCGATCTCCACCGGATCTCCGGCATCCCGCAGATTAACAAAATTCACCCCTTTCACTACCCGTCCATTATGAACATCCAGGCAGGGAATAATTCTCTTTGTAAACATATGCTGCTCCTGTCCTCCTTAAGTCTGTGCCTGACTTAAAGCGCAATGAAATTTTTCAGTATCTGAAGACCCATGTCACTGCTCTTCTCCGGATGGAACTGACAGCCGAACAGGCTGCCCTTCTCCACAGCCGCATGAATGTGGGTACTGTACTCTGTCGTTGCTGCCACTACACTTTCATCAGCGGCTTTCAAATAATAGGAATGAACAAAGTACACATAGGATGCTTCAGGAACTCCGGCAAATAGCCGTGAATCCGGACGAATAGATAAAGAATTCCAGCCCATATGGGGAATCTTTAAACCTTCCTCCTCCGGAATCCGCAGAATATCACCTTGTAATAGTCCCAATCCGGCAATATCGTCACACTCTTCGCTGCCATCAAACATTAACTGCATTCCCAGACAAATACCTAAAAACGGCGTCCCTTGTTCCGCAACCTGATGAATCACTGCTGTCAGTTGATATTGCTGCAAACGTTCCATCGCATCACCAAACGAACCGACCCCCGGCAAAATCACCTTATCCGCTGCCAGAATCGTCTTTGCCTCCCGGCTTACCACCGGTGTCTCTCCCAGTGCCAGCAATGCCTTTTCCACACTTCTTAAATTACCTGCATCATAATCAATAATTGCTATCATCAGCGCTGCTCCTTTTTTTCAACAGTTTACCATAGAATTTAGTTCTTCACAAGAGAAAAGTGCCACCCCCTGCTGTGATATGCACAATAAGGAATGACACCTTTCATGATATGTTTCTGTTTGACTGCTGCTGCAGCCTTCATAGCCCTGGCAGCACCCGTTTACCTTTCACCGGTTTAGGCGCATTGTATTTCATAATCCCACGCGGTAAGTTTGCATTGCCCACCTCATGGAGCGTATTATCTACAGCACCAAGGGAGTGCACCATAGAGTGGACAATGCCAAGGGCCATTCCTTCCCAGCCTGCCGGGGTATTTTGTACAGCACCATGTAAGGAATCGGCAATGATCTCTATTGCCTTTAAATGGAACATGTCAGTCATGTCCATGCCGCCTTTGTAGTATAATCTTAAATAGCATGCGTTAATGCGTCCATACCGATTGCGGCGATTGTTGTGCTCCGGTTATTAGTTTATCAATTTAATGCATTGAAATAAAGTGACAATTTCAACCTTTTGTCAAGTTCTTTCCAAATTCTTGTCATTTTGCAGAATATTACTGCATTTCTTTATCATGGTTCCTGATCTTTTTGTATTTTTCTGCCCCACCTTAATGGAACGAAGAATATAATCTGCCAGCCTGGAGATTTTCTCCTTTCGCTGCTGCCATCTCACTGACAGTTACCAATTGATATCCCTGCTCTGTCAGAGCCGGAATAATCTGCAATGCCGCATCACCCGTCTGGCCATACAATTCATGCATCAGGATAATGTCTCCATCCTTTGCTTTCCCAATCACCGCGGCAATCGTACTCTGCGCATTTCTGGTCTTCCAGTCCAGCGTATCGATACTCCACTGAATCATCGGCATATTCGTGTTAGCCAATACGATCGCGTTATAATTACCGCCCGGCAGACGCATATTTGTCGGTCTGACACCACAAGCCGCCTCAATCACATCATTACATTTATTTACCTGTTCCTGAATCTCCGCTGCCCCTAACTTCTGCAAATACTTATGATTCATGGTATGATTCGCCACCTCATGTCCTTCAGCCACCATCCGCCGCATCTCCGCTGCCCGTGGCGCCACCCGGTCACCAACCACAAAAAAAGTAGCTTTCCCACCATACTGGGCCAGACAATCCATAATCCGGTTACCAACCGAGGGATGCGGCCCATCATCAAAAGTCAGTGCCACCATCGGTTTATTCGGATCAATATAACGGCCGCCTGACTGGCCGGCAGTCTGGGCTGCCTGTTCCGCCGCCCGCTGTTCTGCTGCCGCCTGCTCTGCTGCCGCCTGTTCTGCTGCTGCCTGCTCTGCCGCTGCCTGTTCTGCCGCTGCCTGCTCTGCCGCTGCCTGCTCTGCTGCTGCCTGCTCTGCCGCTGCCTGTTCTGCTGCGGCTGGGCCTGCCTCCTCCGTCAGCCGCTCATCATCGCCCACCGTTATGACCGGTGACAACGTAGTTCCATGATCTCCCGGCGGCATCTGTCCAACATCAACAGCCGTTTCCGTTCCCGGTACCATTCCCACCGCTTCCCCCATCACCGGCATCGCTTCCGGCCCCGGTGACCCGTAGGCAGTAATTGCTGTCTGTAACAATAATAATACTGTAGCCAAAACCACGGCAATCTTTTGCCCACATTTTCTTTTCCTCATACCCATTCCTTTCCCATTCACCCACATGGATGTTTTTCCTTAGTTCATTATAACGAATGAAATCCAAAAAGGCAAGGTTGAAGAACAAAGGATTATCAATTATAATACAACTAAATAATCTTAAGCGGAGGACACAAATATGGTCAGACACATTGTTACCTGGAATTTTAAAGAAGGATTTACCGAAAACGAAAACAAAGAAAACGCCCAAAAAATAAAATCATCCCTGGAAGATCTCACCCAGGTTGTCGATGGTATTATTGAACTTACCGTCTGCATCGCCCCCCTGCCATCAAGCAACCGCGACATCCTCTTAAACAGTCTGTTCCAAAACGAAGAAGCCCTGTCCACATACCAAACCCACCCCGAGCACAAGAAAATCGGCACCTTTATCAGCACCGTCCTGCAAAATCGCTCCTGCATCGACTATAACGAGTGAAGCTGTACTGGATATTTCCCGTTACGAGCCGGAACCAGCCGGGAGCGCCAGGGTCGAAATGCCGGTCGGGCCGGTCAGGGGACGCTAACATCTACAGGAGTTGTGTGAGTTCTTAGACGTTGGAATCTGGCGTTGTGGAGGGGCGCAGCAACTGTTTGAGCGTAGCGAGTTTTGCGGAGCCCCTTCACGCTTTTAGCCATATTCCAACGTCTTAGAAATCACCAACGACGAAGCCGTTAGCATCCCCTGACCGGCCCGGCCGGCATTTCGACCCTGGCACTCCCGGCTGGTTCCGGCGACGCTACCTAAATATCCCCCTTCAAATACCCCAACACCGCCACCACCGACTTCTCCCTCACCGGAATAATCAGCCCCGGTTCCTGAATATCCGCCAAATAATGCGCATCCGAATTACTGACGATCCGGCACGTCTCCAGATAAGGATTGCTCTTCCTCACCTCATGCAGCTTTTTCAAATCCTTCACCTCCGCCGTCCGGAACTTACTATCCGGCGGCACAAACCCCAGATTCGCCAGCAAACTATTTGCACTCTTCTCAATATGCGCCGGAAACATTACGCCGCCGTATGAATCAACCAGATCCCACAGCTCATCAAACGAAATATCCACACTGTTAATAAGCAGCAACGGTTCCGTCCCCACCCATTCGTCCTCTTCATTATAAATCTGCTGTTTCCCAAACACCGCTTCCTTATTAGGAAACTTCATCAACCGCTCATACACATACGCATCAAACGCCATCGCCTTCGCCAAATCCGGAAACAGGCAGACCGCATGCACTTCCTCCGAGGTATTGATCTCCATTCCGGGAATCGCCATCACCCCATACTCCTTTGCCAGCTTCATAAATGCCGGACAATTCTTACAAGAGTTATGGTCCGTCAGCGCAATCACGTCCAATCCTTTAATCGCCGCCATTCCCACAATATTCCCCGGAGTCATATCATCATCCCCACATGGGGAAAGGCAGGAATGGATATGTAAATCATAAGTAAGATTAACCATTCAGCCCCTGGTAAACCTTCAACGCCGCATCAAAGATCGGCATCTCCGTCTCCAGCACCGTAATTTCCTGATCAGCGGCTTTCTTCATCGCAATCTCATCCAGCTTGGCCCCTTCCGCCATAATAATACATGCCGCATCCGCCAGAGACGCCACCGCCAGCGTATTCATATTCCCCATCACCGTCACCCAGGCACACCCCGCCGGTGCTCTGCCCATGGCAATACTTAACAAATCACAACAAAACGGTACGGTAATCTCCCGTTCCGGATTCTCGCCCACATTGACAATTCCAAACATTCCACTATCGATCAATTCCTGTACTGTCATTCTTCCTCCTTACCCTGATTATCCAGCAGCGACATCTCATCCGAGATCCGCTTGATATATTCTTTCAAAATCCCCAAAGTTTCCTGTCCGCCCCGCTCACCGGCCTTCAGATCATCCGCCAGAATCGCCACCTCATCTGACAGCTTATGCAGGTTCTCTCGCAAAAAGTAGACACAGTCCTTCTCACTGGCCTCGCCCCGCACGATATCTTCCGCCAAAGCCTTACAAGTGGGCGCACCGCAAGACCCGCAGTCCAGCCCCGGAAACTTCTTGCACAACCGCTCCGCCTGATTTAGCCGCGCAAAGCTTTGCATCATATTGTCACCCAGATTCAGCACCGGCTCATACTCCACCGCCGCCGTCCACCGCACCAGGCTTTCCGCTTCTTCTTCCATATCCATATGACTGCGCGCCACCGGCATATACTTGCGCAAATGCTTCAGCTTAACTTCCGCCACATAAGGATTCTCCACCGTCAGCACTCCGCCGACACACCCACCGTCACAGGCATTCAGTTCCACAAATTTCAACTCCGAAAACTTCTGGTCCTCCAGATCCTCCAGCACCCGGATCACATTCTCAATCCCATCCGCCGCCAGATAATTCTCCGAAAACAGGCCGCTGGCCTCACCGCCGCTGCGGCCCCAGCTGATCCCGATCTTACCGGAGGTTCCCAGTTCTTTTGGCTCCCCGCCCACCGCTTTCATATGCGACAGCAACTGCGGATAAACATCCTTAATCGCCAGCACATGGTCAACCTCGCTCTTTTCAATCCCCAACGGATCCTTGGCGTAAGTCACCTTGGACGGACACGGCGTAATAAAGCAAATACCAATCTGCTCCCTGCGCAGCCCTGTCTTCTTCATCGCCCGCTTCACCGCCAGCACCGCCGCTACCTCGATCGGCGGATTGAGTGGCAGCAGATGAGAAATCAGGTTCGGGAAACGGACCCGGATCAACCGCACCACCGACGGACAGGCCGTACTGATAATCGGCAGATTATCTTCATGCTCCGTCAGGTACTCCCTGGTCGCCTCCGATACCAGCTCCGCCGCCGCACTGACCTCAAAGACATCATCAAAGCCCATCAGCAGCAGTGCATGGAGCACAATATTCACGTCATCCAGATTGTTAAACTGGCTGTACAGCGAAGGTGCCGGCAAAGCTACCGTATATTGATACCGCTTCATTACCTCCAGCTTGTCATAAACCGCCCGCTTGGCATGATATGGGCAAATCCGGATGCATACTCCACAGTCAATACAAAACTTACTGTTAATCTGCGCCTTGCCATTCCGTACCCGAATCGCCTGGGTCGGACAACGTTTGATACAGTTAATGCACCCCTTACACAGTTCCGAATCCAAGCGGACGGAATGATAAAACTTATTCATTGCCGATACCTCCTTAGTAAACCGGATGCGGCCAGTACAGCGATGTTAAAGATTTACTACCATCGTAATTGTTGTACCAACACCCAATTCTGTCTCTACTTTCAGATCGTCCGTATATTTTTTCATATTCGGCAAACCCATGCCGGCGCCAAACCCCAGACTGCGCACCTCATCCGGTGCCGTCGAATAGCCGGCCTGCATGGCCAAATCCACATCCGGAATCCCCGGCCCCACATCGTCCAGGATCATCTTGACCGCCACCGGGGAAATTTCCACCGTAACCTCTCCCCCCTTGGCATGAATGACCATATTGATCTCTCCTTCATACATGGCGATTGCCACCTTGCGCACCGCCTCCGGGCTGATCCCGATCTGCTTCAGCTTACTCTTCACATCACTGCTGGCTTCCCCGGCCCGAGTAAAGTCATCCGGAGAAATAGTATAATTAAGTACAATCACATCTTCCATTAACTTGCACCTCCACCTAATCCGGCCTGATATAAGATTCCACAAGCTGAGAACATCCGGTGACCGGTCACCATGACAATCAGTTCCCGTTCTCTCGCCATCTCCAATATCACCTCATCCGGCATCTTCCCCCGAACGAAAATAATGCAGACAATATCCAGCATTTCCGCAGTCCGAACCACCTGGGGATTACACAACCCCGTCAGCAAAACCGAATGGTCCTTGGAAAATGCCAGCACATCACTCATCATATCCGAGCCACAGGCACTGCGGATTTCCCGGTCTAAAAACTCCTCACCGACAAGCACCCGTGTTGCCAGAATCTGTTGCACATCTTTTGCTGTCATACCTCTGTTCTCCTTACCCTTTGATTGGTTTTATCCATTTTATATAGGATATCATTACAAATAATATTAATCAATAACAATTTTCTGCTAGTAATTCGTTATGAAATTAACATTTCCAACATTTACTGTAGATTTTTTATCATATCCATGCTAGAATAATGGGGATGTTTGACAAACAAATAACCAGGAGGAGGGTAAAATATGGCTTGCAAGAATGAAGGAGTTCCCTTTGGCGGGACCCCTGAGCAGGAAACTGCATTAAAGACGGTCATAGCCGAACTAAAAGACACCAAGGGTGCTCTGATGCCAATTATGCAGAAGGCACAAGAGATTTATGGTTATCTCCCGATCGAGGTTCAGACCTTGATTTCCGATGAGACGGGAATTCCATTGGAAAAAGTTTACGGAGTAGCGACATTCTACGCCCAGTTCGCGCTTCAGCCAAAAGGCAAATATCAGATTTCCGTATGTCTGGGAACGGCCTGCTATGTAAAAGGTTCCGGGGCGATTTTTAACAAACTGGAGGAGCTGCTCGGAATTACCAATGGGGAATCCACCCCGGACGGTAAGTTCTCTTTAGACTCATGCCGCTGTGTCGGTGCATGTGGTCTGGCACCGGTTGCAATGGTGAATGGCGATGTATACGGCCGCTTAACCACCGATGACATTGCTGGCATTCTGGCTAAATACCAGTAAGAGCCTATGATGACAGAAATTTCCCTGAATGTGCTTGATGTAGCAGAGAATTCCACCCGAGCTAACGCCAGTCTGATCCGGATTACGGTAGAAGCCGATGAGCGCAAGGATCATCTGACCATTATGATAGAAGATAACGGCTGCGGGATGACCGCTGAACAGGTGGCCAGAGTGACCGATCCTTTTTTTACCAGCCGGACCACCCGGAAAGTCGGACTTGGAGTTCCTTTTTTTAAGTATGCAGCGGAGAGTACCGGCGGTAGTTTTGTGATTCAGTCAGAACCCGGAGTGGGAACTATTGTGAAGGCAGTATTTGTCCTGTCCCACATTGACCGGATGCCCCTTGGTGATATCAACAGCACGATTCACAACTTAATCGTCTATCACCCCGATACCGATTTTCTCTACCGCTACTGCTACAACGAACATTCTTTTACCCTGGATACCCGGGAGTTTCGTGAAATATTGGGCGGCGTCCCCTTTGATACCCCGGAGGTCGCAGAATATATTAGAGAATATCTAAATGAAAACAAACTGGAAACAGACGGCGGTGCCGTGTACTGACACGCGCCCCCAGAAGGAACCCCCCTGCGGGTATCCCCGAATGCCCCAAAACAGGGCCTTAATTAAGGAATTGGAGGAATCACATGAAGAGCTTAGAAGAATTAAAAGCCATCCGCGAAAAAATGCAGGGACAAGTAAGCCTGCGTGGTGAGGATCATGACAACACCCGGGTTGTTGTCGGTATGGCTACCTGCGGGATCGCCAGCGGTGCAAGACCCGTGTTAAATACCTTAGCTACGCTGGTTCAGGAAAAAGGACTGACCGGCAAAATCGCCGTGACCCAGACCGGTTGTATCGGCTTATGCCAGTATGAACCGATTGTCGAAGTGATGGAACCAGGAAAAACCAAAGTAACCTACATCAAGATGAATTCGGAAAAAGCCGCGGAAGTAGTGGAGCGCCACTTAGTCGGAGGTCATATTGTGGAAGCTTACACCCTAAGTGGAGCAGATATTAAATAAGGAGGAGCCAAATGTATCGTTCACATGTATTAGTCTGCGGCGGAACAGGATGTACATCCTCCGGCAGCCAGCAGATTATGGAAGCATTAACTGCAGAGCTTGAGAAAAAAGGACTGCAGAACGAAATATCCGTCGTTCAGACCGGATGCCATGGCCTGTGTGCCTTAGGACCAATTATGATTGTATACCCGGATGCCAGCTTCTACTCGATGGTCAAAGTGGAAGACATTCCGGAGATTGTTGAAGAACACCTGCTAAAAGGTCGTGTCGTGACCCGTCTTCTGTATCAGGAGACCGTTACTTCTTCTGGTGTAAAAGCCCTGATCGACACCGACTTCTATAAGAAACAGCATCGTATCGCCCTGCGCAACTGTGGCGTGATCAACCCGGAGGTAATCGAAGAGTACATAGGTACTGGCGGTTACCAGGCACTGGGTACGGTTCTCACCGAGATGGCCCCGGATGACGTCATCCAGGTTCTGTTGGACTCCGGCCTGCGTGGCCGTGGCGGCGGCGGTTTCCCGACCGGTTTAAAGTGGAAACTGGCCAGACAAAACGATGCCGATCAGAAATATGTATGCTGTAATGCTGACGAAGGCGACCCTGGTGCATTTATGGACCGGTCCGTCCTGGAAGGTGATCCTCATGCCCTGATTGAAGCAATGATTATCGCCGGTTACGCCATTGGTGCTACCCAGGGCTACGTTTATGTCCGGGCTGAGTATCCAATTGCGGTCGATCGTTTGAATATTGCCATTGAACAGGCCAGAGAGTTTGAACTGCTGGGCAAAGACATTTTCGGTTCCGGTTTCGACTTTGACCTGGACATCCGGCTTGGTGCCGGTGCGTTCGTCTGTGGGGAAGAGACGGCACTGATGACCTCGATCGAGGGCCACCGCGGCGAGCCCAGACCACGTCCGCCATTCCCGGCGCAGAAAGGTCTGTTTGGCAAACCAACCATTTTAAATAACGTTGAAACCTATGCCAACATTCCACAGATCATCCTCAACGGTGCCGAGTGGTTTGCTTCCATGGGTACCGAGAAGTCCAAGGGAACGAAAGTATTCGCTCTTGGCGGCAAGATTAACAATACCGGTCTGGTTGAGGTTCCGATGGGAACCACCCTGCGTACCGTTATTGACGAGATCGGCGGCGGTATTCCCAATGGCAAAAAGTTTAAGGCGGCGCAGACCGGCGGACCTTCCGGCGGCTGTATCCCGGCGGAACACTTTGACATTCCGATCGACTATGACAACCTGATTGCTATCGGTTCGATGATGGGCTCCGGCGGTCTGATCGTTATGGATGAAGATGACTGTATGGTTGACATCGCCAAGTTCTTCCTGGAGTTTACCGTAGAGGAATCCTGCGGCAAATGTACCCCCTGCCGTGTCGGAACCAAGAGAATGCTGGAAATCCTTGAAAAAGTTACCAAGGGCAATGCCGTTCTGGAGGACCTTGATAAGCTGGAAGAGCTGTGTTACTATATCAAGAACAATTCACTTTGTGGCCTGGGCCAGACAGCACCGAACCCGGTACTTTCCACCCTGCGCTATTTCCGTGATGAGTATGAAGCTCATATTAAAGAGAAGAAATGTCCTTCCGGTGTATGTAAGGCACTTCTCTCTTATCACATTGATGCCGGGAAATGCAAGGGCTGTACCTTGTGTGCCCGCGTTTGTCCAAACGATGCCATCAGCGGCAGCGTGAAGAACCCGCATGTTATCGACCTGGATAAGTGTATCAAGTGCGGCGCCTGTATGGATAAATGTAAATTCGGCGCAATCTACAAACAGTAATGGAGGAGAATTGATATGGAGAATATTACAATTAAAATTAACGGCTCAGACGTAAGCGCTCCTGCCGGTTCCACCATACTGGAGGCAGCGCGGCTGGCCCATATTGAGATCCCGACCTTATGTTTCTTAAAGGAGATCAATGAAATCGGCGCCTGCCGTATCTGTGTGGTAGAAATTAAGGGGGCCAGAAGCCTGGTTGCTTCCTGTGTATATCCAATTAATGAAGGCATGGAAGTATGGACCAACACCCCGACGGTACTGGAGTCCCGTAAAAAGACGCTGCAGCTGCTGTTATCCAACCATGACCGCAGATGTCTTTCCTGTGTTCGCAGCAGCAACTGTGAGCTGCAGCAGCTGGCAGCAGAGTTGGGGGTAGAGGACGAGGCCTACTATGACGGTGCCCGCACCGAATCCTGTGTGGATGAAAGTGCGGTCCACATGATCCGCGACAACAGTAAATGTATCCTGTGCCGCCGTTGTACCGCAGTCTGTGAAAAGTCCCAGGGAATCGGTGTCATCGGGGCCAATCAGCGTGGTTTTGACACCGCCATCGGTTCTGCTTTTGAGATGGGCTTAGGCGATACCAGCTGTGTTTCCTGCGGTCAGTGTATTGCTGTCTGCCCAACCGGCGCCCTGCAGGAAAAATCGCAGATTGATGATGTTCTGGCTGCAATTGCTGATCCGGACAAGCATGTTATTGTTCAGACCGCTCCGGCCGTTCGTGCGGCCTTAGCTGAAGAATTCGGTTATCCGATCGGCACCAACGCCCAGGGCAAGATGGCTGCCGCCCTTAGAAGAATCGGTTTTGACAAAGTATTTGACACCAATTTCAGTGCTGACCTTACCATTATGGAAGAAGCGCATGAATTCCTGGACAGAGTTCAGAACGGTGGCGTCCTGCCGATGATCACCTCTTGTTCCCCGGGCTGGATCAAATATTGCGAACATTATTTCCCGGATATGACCGAGCACCTGTCCAGCTGTAAATCACCACAGCAGATGTTCGGTGCAATTGCCAAATCCTACTATGCAGAAAAGATGGGCATCAAACCGGAAGATATCGTATCGGTATCGATTATGCCATGTACCGCCAAGAAGTTCGAGATCGGGCGTCCTGACCAGGATGCGAATGGTGTTCCGGATGTTGACTATTCCCTGACTACCAGAGAATTAGCCCGGATGATCAAGAAGGTCGGACTGAAATACCAGAACCTGCCGGAAGAAGAATATGACACTCCATTGGGTCTTGGTACCGGTGCTGCTGTTATCTTTGGTGCTACCGGCGGCGTTATGGAAGCCGCCCTTAGAACAGCGGTAGAAACTCTGACCGGCGAAGATCTGAAGAATCTGGACTTTACCGATGTTCGTGGGATGGAAGGCATCAAAGAAGCTGCCTACCCGATTCCAGGCATGGATCTGGAAGTAAAAGTTGCCATCGCTTCCGGCTTAAGCAACGCTCAGCAGCTGCTTAACAAAGTAAAATCCGGCGAAGCAAACTATCACTTCATCGAGATTATGGGATGTCCCGGCGGTTGTATCAACGGCGGCGGACAGCCGCAGCAGCCTGGTTATGTACGCAACACCACGGATGTTCGCGGACTTCGGGCAAAAGTACTTTACGATCTGGACAGCAAAAATCCAATCCGTAAGTCTCATGAGAACCCGGCCATCAAAGAACTGTATGCAACTTATCTGGAAGAGCCAGGAAGCCACAAGGCACACCATTTACTGCATACCAGCTATGTCAAACGTAAAATCAACGACAATTAAGTAATTTAAGTAAGGAGCCTGCATCCCCATTTGGGGGCAGGCTCCTTTTCTCTGACTGTCACTTATAATCCTCAATATGATACTGACTTTTCCCTTTTTCCCTGGCCCAGTAAAGTGCATCTTCGGCCTTCTGATACAACTGCTCAAACGTCCAGGAATCCTCTCCGATGCAGGCAATGCCGATACTTAAGGTGACCGGGCATTCCAGATGCAGGATTTCCGGCAGCATTCTTACTGCTTCCAGAATCTCCTCGGCCCGCTGCCGGATCATGGCTTCACTCACCGGCCCGATGGTCAGCACCGCCAGTTTATCACTGTCTATCCGTGCTTTCAAATCCACATCCCGGAAGCTTCGAGCAAACATTTGGGCAACACTGCGCAGCAATTCATCGCCGGCC
>Ga0154002_1000007_pt1 | contig 41145 bp, 36 predicted proteins | sample TSNY086MetaG_FD_102276 | JGI IMG/M metagenome (GOLD analysis project Ga0154002, IMG submission 102276) | Attine ant fungus gardens microbial communities from New York, USA - TSNY086 MetaG | ecosystem: Host-associated > Fungi > Mycelium > Unclassified | place: USA: New York, Robert Cushman Murphy... | reverse complement strand
CGCAGCATTCCGCCGACTATGCTTTTCTGGGTTATGGTCGCACACAATCCATTTTCCACACTTTCCGCACTTCCCCCTTCGCTGCAGTAAGCAAGCTGAATATGCTCACTCCTGACAGCCAGTTTCGATTCCGTAATTGTTTCACCCTTCTGCCCGACCACCGAACCATGTATAATATTGGCATTGCCAACAAACTGTGCGACAAAGCTGGTCCTGGGATAATCATAAATTTCCGCCGGCGTTCCTATCTGTTCAAAACGTCCGTCACGCATAACGACGATCCGGTCCGACATATTAAGCGCTTCCTCCTGATCATGGGTAATATAGATAAATGCAATGTCAAGCCGTTTCTGAAGCTGCTTTAGTTCCGTCTGCATCTGCCTTCGAAGCTGCAGATCAAGTGCCCCCAGCGGCTCATCCAGCAGAAGCAGCCGAGGTTTGTTCACTAACGCGCGGGCAATGGCAACACGCTGCATCTGTCCGCCGGAAAGCTCTGACGGCATCCGTTTGCCAAAACCCTCCAGCTGAACAAGACTTAACGCCGCATTTACCTCTTTCTCAATAACCTGCTTATTCACCCTTTTCAAGCGCAGGCTGTAAGCCACATTCTGCGCTACCGTCATATGGGGAAACAGGGCATAGTTCTGAAAAACGGTATTGACATCCCGTTTATTAGGTTCGATATCCGTCACATCCTGTCCATCCAGCAGCACTCTTCCGCTGTCCGGAACCTCAAGACCGGCAATAATACGTAAAGTAGTTGTTTTCCCACAACCGGATGAGCCAAGGAGAGTAACGAATTCTCCATGTCCGACACTGAGATTGATTCCTCGCAGCACCCCGGTATCACCAAAGCTTTTCGTTATGTTTTCTAATTGAAGAATATTTTCAGCCATCTCGCCCCTCCCTCTCTAAAGAACCGGGGACGGCTATTGACGCAAAATATTCCTCCCCCCATCGGCAAAGATCCTTAATAATTGGAACCAGGGATTTACCCAGCTCCGTCAGCGAATATTCCGTTTTAGGTGGAACAACCGGGTACAGGATACGGTTAATAATCCCATCGGCCTCCAGATCCTTTAGCTGCTGACTCAGCATCTTGGGAGTTACCTGGGGTATTGCCTTTTTCAGTTCATTATAACGCAATGTCTTATCGGCTAAATTCCATATAATAATGACTTTATATTTCCCGCCGATGATCTCCATCGCCGCTTCTACCGGACAGCCATAAGTCAGTATCTTTTCTCTATTCATTGTGTCGTCCTTCACATCTTTGTAAATCTGATTATGAAAACATGATTTTTTGTTTCCATAATCAGGTATCAAAAATATACTATGTACCCAAAATGGTATTATGCAACAAAAAAGAATATTTATGCTATTTATAACCTGATCTTTTACGATTATATATATTGGGGGAGAATATGTCAATGATTTCCGGCTATGTTCCTGAGTTCCTGCGTTCTTGTGTTTCAGTGCTGCGTGGATAGACTTAGATTGCAATTCAATCACTTTTGAACTATAATCATATTAATTTGGGTGAAAAGGATCTGGATAATATGAAAAATATAAAAAACAAATTTAGAAATATGAAAAAAGCCATAACAATGGAAATAATGGAACACAAAAGTTCATTTATTGTGTATGTAATCTTGCGTTCCCTGGTGATTCTGGCAATGATACTGCAGATATTCAATCAAAATTACGAGAATGTATTTTTATGCCTGCTGACACTATTTTTACTGACAGTGCCAAGCTTTATTCAGGTACAATGGAAAATTGAACTTCCCACCGGATTAGAGATTGTCATGTTAATTTTCATTTTTGCCGCCGAAATCCTGGGGGAAATCAGTTCCTATTATATAAAATATCCGTTATGGGATACTATCCTGCATACAATCAACGGTTTTTTAATGGCCGCCATCGGCTTTTCACTGGTTGACCTTCTGAATCAACATAATAAAGAGACTTTTAATCTGTCACCTGCATTTATGGCCGTTGTGGCATTCTGCTTTTCCATGACAATCGGTGTTGTCTGGGAATTCTTTGAGTTTGGTATGGATACCCTGTTTGGCCTTGATATGCAAAAAGACACGATCATTCACGCAATCAATTCTGTTACATTAGATCCAACCAGGACAAATACCGTCGTTCGGATCGAAGATATTCAAACGGTACTGATCAATGGACAGGACCTGGGGTTGGGCGGTTATCTTGATATTGGCCTCATCGATACGATGAAAGATTTGATCGTTAATTTTATCGGTGCCTTCATCTTTTCGGTAATCGGATTTTTTTATGTGAAAAGCAGGGGACAGGGAAAGTTCGCGAAGCGGTTTATCCCGAGAACAAAAGAGAGACATAATGATTATTTACGAAAAATTGAAGAAGAACAAGAAGGAAGATAGCGTACTGTTCATCTTTAGCAAAGCCGAACAGTACACTACTAGCGGGACAAAACGATAGGATCATTTCACCATATTGAGTGCACAAAGAAATTCCGTCATATTCTTATAACAAACCAATATATCCTTCCATTGTGCTACTTCTGCCCGCTGAACAAGTCCATCCCAATATTCCACATTTTGTATTTTTCCCATAGTCAGACTTTTTTCTTTCAAAGTTTCAAACACTTGCTTAGGGCTGAAGATTTCTTCTCTATTCTCTCCATTATACAAAATATTATAAGAAGCAACTTTATAGCCGAACTCATTTTCAATTTCCTTAACAAAATCATAATTCAGCAAATGCTTTGCCTGTTCTGGTATATGCTGACGGGAATGTTTGATTTCATAAAGGCCAATTGTTTTATCATGATGATTTTTAATAATCAGATCAACTTCACAGCGACCATCTGCAGTCCGGTACATATCAAAATCCTTCAATCCCTCTTTCTTTAAATCCAGGTAACAAACAGCTTCCTGAATACTTCCATGCAGAATCTCTCCTGCAAGCTTTGCATCGTAACGCTTATTCGTTTCTTCCTGCACAAATTCTCCAATTCTCTGCATGATTTGATCACAAAGTCCATATCTTAAATAATTTGGAATGAAAATAGAAATACGCTCCTTGCCTAAAATAATGTCCTGCTTAATCTGAATATCCTCTAAAATATCAATAATCTTGCGAAATGTTTCTTCTGAAATCTGTTCTGAGTTTCCAAGATATTCTGCAAGTATTTCAAAGTAATGGTGTTTATCAATATTCAGCACCTCTAATGATTCATCTAATACCTGTTCCTGCTCTGAACGCATACGAATTATATTTGCCAGTTTTGAAACATCAGAATAGCGGTAAACCGGCTTATTTGCCAATTTTCCTACTACCAGTACTTTCATGTAATTATCTACAGCAATTCGCACCTGAGATGCAATAACTGCTTTTAATGCTTCTTCGCCTTTGCCCTCCTTTACTTTCCATGGAAGAGTTTCGAGTAATTCATATTTTCTTTCACTTTTAAATATGGAATTCACGATATTCTGGACGATTGCAGTATCCATATATTCTGCCGGAGTCATACTTCTGTCCTGATCTTCGCCCTGAAGATTAATAATTCCGCCGTATTGAATAAAATCATCCATATCCATTCCAAATATCTCATGTGCTTCTTTCATGGAAAAATAGCTGGTATCAAGCTGTCTCATCCTGTCAAATAATACTTCCCTATTTAACAGACGTATTGCATAAGAAAAGGTTCCGGCAATAATAATCTTTATCCCTGATTTTGCAAGTCGGTCTGCCAGAAGATTTAAACAGTTAGATTCCAGATCCATCTTTATATAAGAAATTTCATCTATAAATACATAGCTAACACCTTTTTTTTGTAAGGTAATCACTGTATCCACCAATGTCTTATCGTTCATATCAGTTCCGCTTGCAATCGTTGTATATGCAATCATCTCCGGTTTGATATTATAATTTTCCATCAAATCATAGATAGCCTGCAGCATCAGAACTGTTTTTCCGGTTCTGCGTATTCCATACAGCGCACAGATTTCATTCCCTTTGCTCAATATAAAGGCCATCAGATTTTTATATAAATATCGCTTCTTGTCCTTCTTTGCTTCTTCACTGCTCTGAATAAAATCTTTCAGTTCTTGTCCGGTGTACCAGTAATCTAATGAATTATCCCATCCTTCTTTCATATCGAACCTCCCATTCAGAATCTTATATTGATTATAGCTTTTCCGGTTCATTTCTTCAAGGGCTTTCTATTACCTTGCAAAGTCTGAAACTGCACCAAAATGGCTCTAAGTTCAATGGCCAAGCGGCTCCTCCCAGAGCCGCCTGTCCGCCACATTCCGATTATTTTTTCTCCACCGGCACCTGAATCTCCGTCAGCCAGTCAGCCACATTTTCCTTGTTCCAAATACCGTCAATGTGGCTTTCCCGCACATTACCGGTGATCTGGTATCCATTCTGTTCCGCCCATTGGACGGCGTAAGCATAAGCCGCACCAATCTCTTCATACGCGCCAGAATGCAGCACTGTCACCGCAGTAACAGGCGGAATCTCTTTGAAAATAATGCCATCGCCATCCTTCCCCCGGCTGGTTACCGCCTCACAAGTCTCGATCCGAATATCCGTATCACGATACTCACTGTCAAGGTACACATTAAAACAATACCCCGGCTCCACACACTTAAGCTCCGGATTGGCTTTCGATACCTTTTCTCCCAGTGCCGGCATAATCTCCATCAGTGCGGCATAATCAGGGAGCGTATACTGGGTAGAATACACCAGATACCCGGGAATTTCTTTCACTACTGCCTGATACTTCATCTTTTGACCCTCCTTTTGTTCCTTAATGTAGTTGGTGAGCCGAAAGAGTTGACTGGTGACCGTCTGCACTTCCCGTTCCAGTTCCAGCCGACGCTGCTCCAGAATCCCGTCAATGTTGTGCCCATTAACAATTGTCGCTATCTCGGAAATGGAAAATCCCATTTGCCGCAAAGCAACAATCTCATTCAACCGGAACAGTTGATTTGAGGAGTAATAACGATAACCACTTTCTTCGTCCACACAGGCAGGCACAAGAAGTCCTGTCTCATTGTAAAAATGCAGCGTTTTAATCGTCACCCTTCCCAATTTGGAAAACAAACCAATACGGTACATCAAAGTCACCTCTCTTCCTTCCCTGTTCCATCCTACACCCTCCGGCTGCCGGAGAGTCAAGGGCAAAATATCAAATGATACAATGATACCTTAAAAAAACAAAAATTATATTGACATATTTTCTACTTATAAATATAATAATACTACAAGACAAACAACAATGTGTGTTTGTTTAGGTGATGATATAAGGGAGTGTGCCGGTAAGCATTGCCTTATGGAGCTTTCAGGAGGGGTTGTGTAGTGAAACCTCAAACCGGCTTAGACCATAGTGTCGAAAGAAAATACACTGAGAATGCCCTGCCGCAAGGCAGGGCATTTCATTACAAGGAGGACAATGTATGGATTTACTTCAGCAATGTGCATTTGCATTTAAACAGCTTCTCTCTATCGAATATCATTATACCATTGGCCAGCCACACTACGCTCTCTTAAAAAAAGAGAAGATAAATACACATACTGAAGAATGTATAATCCAAGATACCCTCTACCATCTGCAGCATCACCTGAAATCTTCCTCAATCACCCGCCACGCCGCATCCAGACTAAAATGATTCCTGATATACTCCTGTGTCCGCCGGCACAACTCCCGGCAGGCAGCATCATCCTGATACAACCGTACCACCGCATCCGCAAATGCTTCCGGCTCGTCTTCCACGATCAGCGTATCTTCCACCTGCGGTATTCCTTCCGCACCAATGTTAGTCGTTACAATCGGGGCACCATAGTAAATAGCTTCGACAACCTTCCCTTTCACACCCGCACCATAGCGCAGCGGTACCACTACAATCTTGCATTCCCCATACAACTGCTCCAGTTCTTCCTCCGACACAAATCCTTTTACAATAATTCCGCTTCCTGGCATCGCCAGTTCCTTAATTTCATCCGTCACCCTGGAACCGACAATATAGAAATTCGGCGCATCCGCCTTCATCGCTTCCTGAATCCGCGGGAAGATTTCTTTCGCAAACCACAACACCGCATCCACATTAGGCGGATGAGCAAAACCGCCGACAAACAGCAGACCGTTTCGCTTGCTAAAGTCCTCCTGAATATCCTCCTGAAAAGAATCATAGACATAAGCAGTAATATCCTTAACCGCAATCGTTGGATCCAGTTCCCGGATGGCATCCCGCTCAATATAAGACGGATAATAAGATATGGCCGCCTTACTCATAATACCAAGTTCCACATCCTTCCAGTATTCCGCATTCTCCCGGCTTTTTGCACTCCCGGTCAGCTGATACTCCCGGCCTTCCCGCAGGAAATGGAGATCATGTCCATAATAAATCACCTTGATATCGGTATTGTCCAAAATATAATCCACATATTTGGACGCAATGTGAGGCCGGTTCAGATAGGCTACCGCAATGTCATCGCCATGGTCACGAAGCCAGTCCCAGATTCCCACCTGGTAATCAGCACCGTACAACACCTCGATCCCCATCTGCTGCAATACCGTGGTATATGGTTCTTCATGGGCAAAGTTATCACCCAGGAATTTCACCACATAGCCTTTCTTTAAAAACAGCTTCAAGTACTGGAACGTGGTCTTGGAACCGGCATCCTTATCATAAGTGGGAACATAATGATCCACTACCAGAATAATCTTCTTGCCACTGCTGCGTTCACGCGCCCGGAAGGGATCCGGATTACCGTCATTTTCACACTGTCTGGCGAATTCCTCCGCCCATTTTTCCTTCAGCTTTTTGCTGTTGGCAATCTGATAACGCTTCAGGCCAGAGCCCTCCACGTCCGTCCCATTGGACACTCCTTCAAAATGAATCACTTGCGACCGGGGCTGATATACCACCCGGTATCCGGCTTTTCGTACTTCAAAAGCCAGATCAGAATCCTCACAATACGCCGGCGCAAAACGGGTATCAAAGCCACCGATCTGCTGCCATAACCGGTTGGACAACAGCATCGCCGCACCGGAAATATAGTCCACATCCTTTACATAGTTGTACTCCGGCTTGTCCGGATGATCCAACCGTCCGTAATTCCAACCAGAACCGTCACTCCAGATAATACCCCCGGCCTCCTGCAGCCGCCCGTCCGGATAGACCAGTTTCGAACCAACCATACCGATCGTCTCATCGGATTCGATCAGATTCACCAGCGAACTGAGCCAACCTTCTGTCACCTGCGTATCATTATTTAAAAACATCAGATATTCGCCCTTGGCCGCCCGCGCCGCCTGATTACAGTTACGTAAGAAGCCCTGATTGCTGGAATTACGGCAAATCACCAGCCCTTCCGTATAATCAGCCAAACGCTCCGTCGCATCCTTGGACACATCATCGGCAATGATCACTTCATAGCTGACATCATTTGTGTACTGTAAGATGGACACCAGACAGGCATAAGTATAATGAATCTGATTGTACACCGGAATAATAATGGATACCTTCGGATGTTCCGCCTTGGCAAATTTCAGTTTCCCATGCTGGCGGTAAATCTCACCAATATTAAAATCGCCATCCCGCAGGTTCTTCCCTTCCGCCGAGGAATATAGCTGCATCGAACGAACCGGATGAAGCAGGTACTCTTTCTGGTAGTTCAGTTTCTTCCGCTCCAGCGAACCTTTGGGATACTTTTTATTGAACTGGTCACCCAGCTTTCTTCTGGCTTTAAACACCAACGCTTCATGGCTGTTTAAGTAGTTCAGGGTCTTGCTCATTTCATCGATCTCGTAACGCAGATCTTTGATCATAATCTCCAGATTGGTCACATGATTATTGGTCAGCCGCTGTACCTCCGTCGCTTTACGGATGGTCACGTCTTTTTCCCGCAGATGGAGCTTCATCTGTTCGATCCGCTCCCGGGCCCGGGCTATGTCACTTTCCAGCTGCATGATTTCTTTCCGGCCCTTGGATGACACCATGAAATTGTCCTGGTAAATGCCCTGGTTCTCGCCATGGACATAATCCTGAAAGTTTTTCTCCATGCGGCGGTATATCAGCGTTATTTCCGGAGTAATGTCAAACGCTCCCAAAAATGCTTCCAGACCTAAATCCTGCATCAGGCTGCTATACTGTTCGTAGAAATAATACAAAATCCGGTAACGCACAAAATGCTCCGGAACCGGGAATAAAAATACCCATTCATAATCCAGACAATAGCTTCCGTCTTTCGTCAGCAGGATATTTTCAAACAAAGCATCAATATTAGAAGCGGCATAAGCCGTATCCTTTTGCAGCAACGCTGCATCTGCCTCGCTGATTCCGCTGCCGAATACTTCCATGAACTCTTCTGTCAACCTGAACGTACTCTTAAACTCCGGGGCCGCCTGAAGAATCTGTTCCAGCGCCAGGCGGATCGTTTCCACCGGCGGCTTGCCGCTTTTCAATTGCTCCCCCAGCTCTTCCGCCCATGTCCGGCCTTTCAGGAACTCAAAGGTAACCGCATTTCGCTGCTGGCAAAGAGTCGGTTTCGTCACATGCAACACGCGGTTCTGACGTTCCAGAGCCTGATATTTTTCTTCAAAGGACCAGATATGGCCGATTCCATCCAGCCCTAATGCAGATTTCTCCACATACCGCTCCCGGTCGGCGCCCCGCTCGCAGATGCAGGTCTTGATCTGAAATGTCTCTCTTCTGGTCTTATTGTATTTGATAAAAACCTGATCTTCCTCCTGACGGAGCTGACCGGCGTCTTTGCTCCAGAACACCAGGTAGGAATTGGCATACAGATCAAACAGTCCTTCTTCGCATACGGTGTTAAAACCTTCGCCGATATCCAGCAGATGGTATCGGGGGTAATCATAAGCCGGAATAACCCGGGTCAAATCACCGGTTTTGGGCAGATACTCATCGGAATAAATACTGACCGGAATTCGGTAATCTGGCATCGGATAGTAAAAACGAATATCACCTTCCACGAGACTTTCCTCATCCTGCAGAAGTTCCGTCAACGTTTTCTTCGACAAACTATCGGCTTCCTTCTCGGTACCGGCCCAGTATTTCATCCCCAACGGATTGGCCGCCGCCACGATCAGTACTCCATCCGGTTTAAGCAGGGCCTTTGCCGCCTGAATATGTTCGGCATAGGGCGCCTGTAACGTTCCGGCAAAAATCACATAATCGAACTGCCCGCCGCTGTCCAGGCTTTTTTTCGCGTACGCAATCAAAGAATCATTGACATATCCGATATTCTCTTTATAAGGATAACGGACTTTTACTGTCTCCAGCGCCTGGACATCCTCATCCAGCACCGTCACCCGGCTGACCGTTCCGCTATACAGGCCGGTCATGGCACCATAATCAGCGCCTACCTGCAGGATTTCCGCCTGTGGTTGAAACTCATACCACTCCAGCAGTGTTTCCCGCTGACTGGAAAGGGCATATAGATAATCCAACCGGCTATGATCCTTAAGAATCCGGCTGATGTCGCCATTATATAATTGGAGAAGTCTCTGAATCTCTTCGTCTATTTTCTTCATAATTATCAACCCTTCTTCAAAACTGCCTCTACCTGGGATTCCATATCGTATACACCAACGGTATTTTTATTGGAAATAACCGTAATGTTCGCCACATCATAAAGCCGGTGGTACACCACATGCTCGCCCTGTTCAAAACCGGTGCAGCTCATGGAAAGCAGATACTCGCCCCCCTGCAGTGTCATCTTCTGCTTAAAGCTGACCTCATATTCATCGCCGGCTTTTACCGGTTTGATCTCGGTGCCCTCAAACATGGTGTTGGTACCGGATAAATCTTCACCGCGTTTTCCCTTAATCGTATAAGTGAAAATCGGGGCCTGAATGTCTGCCTGAAAGCGGATTTTTTCTTTAATCGTAAAATACTCCCCCTTCAAAAGCAGGTTCGTCAGATTACCCTTTTGGTCAAGTAATCCCAAATCGTAGATTTCCGCCTGACCGCCGCCATATTCAGTAAGATTGGGATTCAGTGTCAGCTTATCTTTCATTAATCTCCGGCGGCCTGGTTCCAGATCATTTGCACCTGAATGATCTGCCGCCAAACCCATTGTGCCCGAATCACCAACCCGCGAACCGTTTCCTTCCCCACCGGAAAAATCGTTCGTCGCTTCTTTATCCAGCTCATCCAACTGATTCGCCAGGATTTTCTTATACAAATCCACCATCGCCCCGGGATTTCCCTCGGCGATAAAATTACCTTTATTCAGCAATACCACCCGGTCACAATACTTGATAATGCTGCCCATGTCATGCGTTACCATCAGAATCGTGGTCCCATCCCGTCTGATTTCCTCCATCCGCCGATAGCATTTGGACTGAAAAAAAACGTCGCCGACTGACAACGCCTCATCGACAATCAAAATCTCCGGTTCCACATTGATTGCCAGCGCAAACGCCAGACGGACGAACATACCGCTGGAATAGGTTTTCACCGGCTGATACACAAAGTCACCAATATCGGCAAAATCCAGGATATCCGGCAATTTTTCCTCCATCTCCTTGCGGGAAAATCCCATCATGGTCCCGTTCATATAAATATTTTCAATTCCGGTATAGTCCATATTGAATCCGGCCCCCAGCTCCAGCAGGGCCGAAATCACTCCATCCACCTGCACCTCACCGGTAGTGGGAGTCAGCACTCCGGTAATAATTTTCAGAATCGTCGATTTTCCGGAACCATTGGTTCCGATAATGCCTACCGTCTCCCCCTTTTTCACCTGAAAGGAAATCTGGTTCAGGGCAAAAAAATCCCGGTGATAGCTTTTATGAGCGATACTTAAAGACTCCTTTAAGCGGTCAATCGGCTTCTCATACAGGCGATATACCTTGGTGATATTCTTTACCACAATTGCATGTTTTATGATATCCTTCATTTTATCGGACATGAAATCCTCCAGTACTCTTTGCTTCTCTTATTCTTACCTTATAATACATCAGAAAAATGCGGCCGCAGGCGTTTAAAAATCTTCAGCCCAACCAAACCAACCACCACCGTCACCCCCCAGAAATATGCGGTCAGCATCGGCCGCTTCCAGAACCAGTCGCCGGTCAGCATACTGTCCCGATAACCGGCCACCACATAGTAAAAGGGATTCAGTTTCAACACCGGTACCACCCATGGTGCCTTTGTCGCAAACAAGGATTCATGATACATAATCGGGGTCAGCCACATACCAAACTGCAGGCAGATGGTAACAATCTGGGCCATATCCTTAAAAAAGACATTGACCGCTGAAGTCATACAGCCAATCGCCAGTACCAGCATGGCTGCCGCAAAGGTATAATATAAAATCTGGATCCAGGTTACCAGCGGTATCCGCCGGTAACACAGGAACATCAGCAGCATAATCAAAATAAAAAATCCATGCACCAGTATACAGGAAATCAGCTTGATAACCGGCAGAATCTCCACCTGAAACACCACTTTTTTCACCAGATAGCTGTACTCATGGAGACAGTTGGTGATGGAGTTCAATGCTTCACTAAAGAAAAACCACGGGACAATACCCGGCACCAGCCACAGCACATACGGCACATCCACCGGCGGAACACTTCCAAAGCCTTGCTGAAAAATAAAGAAATAGATAAGCACTGTCACCATCGGCTGAACAAACATCCAGACAATACCAAAATAAGATCCCACAAAGCGTTTCCGAAAGTCGGCTTTGGACAGTTCCAGTATTAATTTTCTTTTTTTGATGATTTCTTTTAACAGCGAAATCACATAAGCCATTAGAATTCACTCCATTTCTGATCTTTTTCTGAAATAATCAACGGTACGCCATCCTGCAGCGGCCAGTCAATTCCAATCTTCGGATCATTCCAGGGCAGACCGCCCTCATCGCCCGGATGATAGAAATCCGTACATTTGTAAGCAAATTCCGCCTCATCAGACAGTACCAGAAAACCGTGGGCAAAACCTTCCGGAATATAAAACTGTTTCTTATTTTCGGCGGTCAGCTCCACCCCAAACCACTTACCATATGTTTTAGAGCCGGGGCGCAGATCAACCGCCACATCAAACACCGATCCACGAACCGCCCGCACCAGTTTCCCCTGAGGGAACTGCTTCTGGAAATGCAGGCCGCGCAGCACACCCCGGACCGACATGGACTGGTTGTCCTGGACGAAGCTCATCTTCAGTCCTGCTTCATAGAAATCCTTCTGATTATATGTTTCAACAAAATATCCTCTTTCATCCTGAAACACGGTTGGTTCAATTACGCATAAACCCTCAATTTCACAAGTAATTACTTTAATCTTTCCCATGGAATTTCCTCTTTCTTATGAATGTCTTATAAACGTATACTTACAATACTGAACAAACGCAATAGTACATAGGCATTGGCACAACACATCAGGTATAATATACTACGGTCTGCATTCTTTGTCAAAACGATCGTGTCATTTTTTAACGTCATCAAAAGCACCGGCAAAAACGGCAGGAAGTATCGTCCCTGTACTCCGCTGATTACTTTTGAACCAATCGGGGTCCATGCCAGCAGCATCGAAAACAGCAAGGCGCCGGCGAGAACCAGGCAAACCAGCCAGATCCAGATCCGCTTACCGCCGATCAGAATCAGATTCTCGCCGGGTTTACGAAATGCCAATCCCAGCAATCCACAGGTGAAAAATACCACCACTGCATAAGGCACATCCAGCACCGGATCCACATTGCCCAGATAGGCACCGATCATGGTCAGATGATAATGCTCCAACTGCCAGAGAAAGGTCCGGTAATACATCGCCATTGTCTTTAGCGGACGGTGAAGCAGCAGCGACAGGCTGTATCCTGATTCCTCCGCCCAGATAATATAAGTATCCGTCTCTGTCGCATAGGCTGCCACTGTCTGCCCATTGATCAGCACCATGGCAATCACCCAGGCGCCCAGTACACAAGCCGCCGACAGCAGCCATTTGCCCCAGCCGCCAAACTTCCGGACCGGAATCAGCAGGCACAGACCCATCAATACCGCATATACCATTTTACATGGCCCTACCGCCGCCATCACCAGCGCCAATACCAGCACATCCACCGGCCGCACCCGCTCCGCCCGGTAAGCCAGATCCAGACAACAGGCGGCAAAATAAAACATCCCCGCCATAATAAACGCATCATAAGAAAAAGAGGCCGATAAATGAATGCTCATCGGCAATAACGCAACGCCAAACAACATCTCTTTCCCAAAAGGCAGCCGTCTCATGGCCAGCCAGGTGACCGCTGCATAAAATACCAGATTCATCAACCGCCCCAGATATAACAGGCCCATACTGTTAAGTCCCAGAATCCGCGCCAGGGTAATCCCCAGGGCCGGCATTACATGAGCAAACGGTGTGGTTGCAACCGGTAAATGAACCGAAACTGCCGTACCGCTATTTTCGCCAAAGGCCGGCGCGGCTGTGGTTCCTTTTTCATGAATCAGGCGGTAAGTTTCCTCTGTCAGTGTCTGCCCCAATACCTTCGCGGCGTCAGCACTTTCGTCCACTGCCGCCAGGATACCGTCTTCCCGCAGATAAACCTGATAATCGCCGCAGCTATCCTCAGCAAACCAGTCCTCTTCCCGAATCAGGACTTTTCCCTCCTGATCGGTCATCGGAAGTCCCATCAACCGGTTCGACAGACGGTAAGAAGTGATATAATGACAAGCCTCATCCGGAGCCGAAAGGGGCGGCAATACATAAAGATAAACTGCCCCGAATAAAAGCGCAGCAATTAAAAATATAGTTTCCAGCGGCAGAGCCATCCTGGATTCTTTGGGATTGTTCTGGCAAAGCAGGCCAAAACCGCACACCGCGGCCACCATGATCCCGCAAAATGCCACCAGCAGATAGCGACTGAGAATCCACTGGTTTCCACTCTCCAAAATTCCGGCTTCTGTATCCAGGAAATGAGGAATTGCCAGAATAATCATCAACAGCAAGCCAATGATATAGGTTCGATATTCCTTATTCTTCATACTGTTTAGCTTCCTTCTCCTTTGTCGGGTCCAGTGCCATCTGCTGCACCAGCTCCCGCAGCTGCATTTCCAGCCGTGACATCCGCACCGTCATGGAAAACACCTTGGCCAGCAGCAGAAAAATCACCAGCATAAAGATAAAATTCGATGCTGACTGAGTTCCAACCAAATCCGAAATCCGGTAGGCAACACTGGGGAAGATACTGAACACGATCAGAATCCCGGAAAATACCACCCAAAAGATCGAGTCCTCAATCTGGATTTTTGACTTTCTAATCTTTTGCAGCATCAGTATGGTAGATAACAGTGATGCGGCAATCAAGCAGCCTCTAAGCACGATTGACATCCACTTTTCCTCCTTCGTACGCTTCATTCACCCTTACTCACTGCCAGTAAGCAGGATTACTGGTCAGCTTCCGGACCATCACCGCCGGCAGCATCCCATAGCGTTTTCCCAGCCAGTATCCGATATATTTGAAACCACTCTGCATCACCAGTTCCGGAAGCAGATACCATTTCTTATTTTTTTTCAGGTACCTGGCGGTCTGTTTCACCATGCGGATTCCCTCTCCCTCCGAAGGAAGCCCGGCAAAAACCTCGGGATGCTCCGCCTGTGATACCGCCAGGTCGAAATTCCGCTTCAGCTGCTGGGTACCGCTATAATTATGGGAATGGATCACCCGGGCCTCTGCCACATAAGCAATCCCATATCCGGCGCCAATCACCTCCGCGGCATACAGCATATCCTCATTAAAGATGGTCTTTTTTACAAAACCATCCATCCGGTGGTATACTTCCATGGAATAGGCCGCACAGACATTGGAACAAAAATAAGTCTTGATGCCCAACCGGGTACGGTCCGCCTCAGTCTTTACAAAGCTTTGCTCCGGGTAATTAAATGACCGGGTATAGCGTTCAATCAGCCGGCAATTCTTATCCGGCAGCTGTCTGGCATAGGCAGCCGCCACCATATCACCCGGCTCACCGTTCACCGCCGGCAGCGTCTGCTGTAAAGCCCGCACCAGTTCCGCAACCAACTGTTCATCAGCCGGAACCGCATCCTGGGTCATGCAGATACAGATATCTGTTTTTACATACTGCATTCCCTGGCGCCTGGTTCCGCCATGGTCAAACTGTTCCTTCTTCACATGATGAACCTCCAGCCCTGTGACGCCCTCATAGCCATGTTCATTCCAGTAAGCTTTTTCTGTATTCATAATAATCAGTTGTGCCACCGGATAAGTCTGTCGTTTCAGCATCTGCAACAACCTTGCAAATTTTTTATCTGGTTTGTATGTTGGTATCAGCACCGCTACCGTCAGCTGTCTCATCTTCCCCACTCCTTAAAAACTTTTAAAATATCCATTGTTTCTCCGTATAGCCCTTTACTACCTAAATTTCTTTTTGAATCAATCTTCCATTTTGAAGCTCTATTTCAAACAAATGATAAACATATGCGGAGCCTTCTAAATACAACCCCGTTTCTACATCCTGTAATTTTTCAAATACTTTTGAATTATAAAATTGATTCATTGCAACATCCAGTTCTATATTGGAATCTTTTACAATAAAAGTAATAAATTATTTTCAAATCATCTATGGCATTTTCTAAAGACAATGTGTGTTCTATTTCATAATGCTCTTTGAGAAATGTTATTCCCTTATGATTATAAAGATACCTGAATGCTTCCTGAACACTTAGCCCCGTTGTGTCGGCAAACTCATTGACACATACCACAATATAGTTTATTTTTTTGAGCTCTTCACTCTGCATACATACACCTCCCATGATAGTTGTCTCTCCGGCTTAAAAACGTTTAAACTCCTGCTCTGTCCGCTGCAATGCAGAAGCAATCACCTTGTCCATGTCATAATATTTATACTCCGCCAGGCGCCCGCCGAAAATCACAGATCCCTCCTGCGCGGCCAGATCGGCATATTGCCGGTACAATGCCTGATTCTTTTCATCATTTAGCGGATAATAAGCTTCCATTCCCTCCTGCCAGTCAGCCGGATATTCCTTTGTGACGACCGTCTTTGGCTGGGTGCCAAACTCGAAATGCTTATGCTCAATTACTCTGGTGTAGGGTGTCTCACGGTCAGTATAATTGACCACCGCAACCCCCTGATAATTCTCTTCTGCCAAAATCTCGCTTTCAAACCTCAAGCTGCGGTATTCCAGCTTTCCATACTGATACCCGTAATAAGCATCAATGGTGCCGGTATAAACCACCGTTTCGCCAAGGGCATCATAATGCTCCTTGTGCTCCAGATAATCGACTCCGGTTTCCATATCACAGCCCTCAAACAGTTTGTCAATGATCACATTATATCCGCCGATGGGAATACCCTGATATAAGTCATTAAAATAATTATTGTCGTAGATAAAACGCACCGGCAGACGCTTAATAATAAAGGCCGGAAGGTCTTTGCAGTCCCGTCCCCACTGTTTTTCCGTATAGCCCTTGACCAGCTTCTGATAAATATCCGTCCCGACCAGGCTGATGGCCTGCTCTTCCAGATTCTGCGGTTCACCGGTCACTGACTGTCTTTGCTCTTCGATAATCGCCTTTGCCTCCGCCGGGGTGCTGATTCCCCACATTTTGCTAAAGGTATTCATATTAAACGGCATGTTGTATATCTCGCCTTTATAATTAGCCACCGGACTGTTGGTATAGCGGTTAAACTCCGCCAGCTTATTTACATAATTCCAGACCTTACGGTCACTGGTATGAAAAATGTGGGCGCCATAACGGTGCACATGAATGCCTTCCACTTCTTCACAATATATATTTCCGCCAATGTGGCTGCGTTTTTCCACCACCAGGCATTTTTTACCGCGTTTACGTGCCTCATAAGCCCAGATTCCGGCATATAAGCCGCTTCCGGCCAATATATAATCATATTTTTTCATGCTCGCAGCTCCTCTTCTTAAATTACTTATTACTATACTATAATTACCATGAAATGTAAACTTACGCAAAATTTAAAATTTAATTGCGAAAGTGCTGATATTGTCATGAAAGAGTTATTTTACTATGTTCCAAAACGTGTGCCCACCGGGCACACCAAAAAGAGAAGGATTTAACCCCTTCTCTCTGCTGTAACATAATTATTGGGAATAATCATAAAAACCCCTGCCAGTCTTTTTACCAAGCAGGCCACCCTTAACCATTTTCCGCAGGAGCAAAGATGTGCGGTACTTAGGATCCCCGGTCTCCTCATAGAGGATGTCCATGATCGCGAGGCACACGTCAAGGCCGATGAAATCACCAAGTGTAAGAGGCCCCATTGGGTGGTTCGCGCCAAGCTGCATAGCCTTGTCGATATCCTCCACAGAAGCCACGCCTGTCTCCACCAGCCCGGCCGCTTCATTGATCATGGGGATCAATATCTTATTCACTATAAAGCCAGGGGCCTCCGATACCGCCACAGGCTCCTTCCCTACAGTCCGGGCCAGCTCATATACGGTTTTAAAGGTCTCATCCGAGGTGTTAGCTCCTCGGATCACCTCCACCAGCTTCATGACTGTGGCTGGATTGAAGAAGTGCATCCCGATAAACTTGTCAGCTCTCCTGGTAGCAGCCCCAATAGCTGTGATGGAGATTGATGATGTATTAGAGGCAAATATCGTCTCCGGCTTACATATGCCGTCCAGCTCGGCAAAAATCTGCCTCTTTATCTCCAGTTTTTCAATAGCGGCCTCAACAACCAGATCGGCATTGGCAGCCTCATTCAATTCGGTAGTAAAACTGATCTTGCCGGTGATGGCTTTTTTTGAAGCCTCATCCATTTTACCTTTGAAAATCAGCTTATCCAGCCCTTTATTCAGCCTTAACTCAGACGCACTGATAATCTCCTCCGTGATGTCACGAACCACTACATCCAAACCTTTTTTCGCGAACACCTGGGCGATATCCAGCCCCATCGTTCCGCCGCCGATTACGACAACTTTCTTCATTGGCCTTTTCCCTTTCGTTATTTCCCTTTAAAATTCTTTTCCGCTCTCTTTTCTAAAAAGGCTGTCATGCCTTCCTTTTGATCCTCCGTAGTGAAGCACAGGCCAAAAGCCTCAGCTTCATAAGCTACAGCCGTCGCAATGTCCGTCTGCATCCCCTTCCTGATACATCGTTTCGATTGCCTTACAGAAATCTGCGCCTGGGCGGCTATGGTGTTTGCCATTTCCATGGCTTTTTCCATCAGCTCTTCAGGGGGATATACCGCATTTACAAGGCCAATCTCCATAGCCTCCGCCGCACCGATCACACGGGCGGTGAAGATCAGTTCCATCGCACGGCCAATGCCAACGATTCGGGGCAACCGCTGGGTTCCGCCAAAACCGGGGATGATGCCCAGGCCTGCTTCCGGCTGGCCAAATCTGGCCTTCTCGCTTGCCAGACGGATATCGCAGCTCATAGCCAGTTCACAGCCGCCGCCCAGAGCGAAGCCGTTCACAGCGCATATAACAGGTTTCATCATATTCTCCAATTTAAGGAACACGCTGTTGCCGGCATCGCCGAATTTTTTCCCTTCTATTGCGCTGTAGTCCTTCATCTCCCCAATATCGGCTCCTGCCACAAAAGAGCGGCCAGCCCCGGTAAGGATTACGACATCAATATCGTTGCTGCCCTCGACCGCGTCTATTGCTGCGTCCAGATCTTTAAGTACCTGGCTGTTCAGTGCGTTCAGCGCCTCTGGACGGGTAACTGTTAAAATACCCACCCTGCCTTCCACTTTTAAATCTATGTAACTCATACTGACCTCCAATCTCCCAGCCTTGATGTTGATGGCCACCCGTTATTTCACACCCATCCAGCCGGCGATGACCATTTTCTGCACCTCGCTGGTTCCCTCGTAAATTTCTGTAATCTTGGCGTCGCGCATATAACGTTCAAAGGGATACTCCCGGGTAAAACCGTAACCACCCACAAGCTGAAGCGTACGGCGGGCCACGTCGGATGCGGCCTCGGAGGCGTACAGCTTGCCCATGGCCGCCAAATGGCTGTATGGTTCGTGGTTCTGCTTCGCCTGGGCTGCCCGGTATATGAGCAAACGCGCCGCATCCACCTTGGTCTGCATGTCGGCCAGCTCAAACTGGGTGTTCTGGAACTGGCTGATGTGCCTGCCGAATTGCTCTCGCTGGATTACATATTTGACGCATTCGTCAATTGCCGCCTGGGCAATACCGAGGGCTTGTGCACCGATGCCGATACGCCCGCCGTCCAGGGTGGTCATGGCAACCTTGAAGCCCTTTCCAACCTCTCCCAGCAGATTTTCCTTCGGGATCTTGCAGTTTTCAAAAATCAGCTCGTATGTGGCGGAACCCCGGATGCCCATTTTCTTTTCCTTTGTGCCGAAGGTGAAGCCGGCGGTACCCTTCTCCACAATAAAAGCAGAGATGCCCCTTGTGCCCTGACTCTTGTCCGTCATAGCCATGATCACATAAATGTCGGCGTAATAGCCGTTGGTAATAAATATCTTGGAGCCGTTTAACAGCCAGTGATCACCCTTGTCCTCGGCAACGGTCTTCTGGCTGGCGGCATCGGTTCCGGCTCCGGGTTCGGTCAGGCCGAAAGCACCCAGCTTTTCTCCGCTTGCCAGGGGCATCAGGTATTTCTTCTTCTGCTCTTCCGTGCCGTATTCGGAGATCGGCCAGGCGCATAGGGAGCTGTGAGCCGATACCATGACCGAGGTAGTAGCGCAGTGCTTTGCAAGCTCCTCACAGACGGCTATATATGTGACATAAGAGAGACCGGCTCCGCCATACTCCTCCGGGAAAGGCACACCCATCATGCCCATTTCGGCCAGCTTATGCCATGTCTCCTCCGGGAAACGCTCCTCTTCATCAACTTCAGCCGCGATGGGTGCCACCTCCTTCACGCAAAAGTCATGAAGCATTCCGATGATTTCCTGCTCGTCAGCCATAAATTTGAAATCCATAGCATGTACTCCTTTCTTAAATTAAGCATTTAACTTCCTGACTTCCGCAGTGAGGGCAGGAATGTATTAGATTTAAAGACCATATATAATCGGTATAAGAACCATCGCAAAAATCACGGCAATCAGATTGAACAGTCCTCCTACCTTCACATAGTCGGAAAAACGATATCCGCCCACTAAAATCATTGTCATCGGAGGCGTACTGATGGGAGTTGTAAACGCAAGGTTGCTGGCAACCACAATGCTGATGACAAAGATAATCGGATCCACGCCCATATTTAGTGCAACATCAATTGCCAACGGGGCGAGAAGCGCCACGGTTGCGGTATTGGACATAACATTGGATAGGACGGCAGCGATAAAAATCAACACAGCACAGACAATCGCGGGATTTGCCTGCCCGTTGCCACAGGCTTCTACCAGAAGATTGGCAATAACTCCCACTGTACCGCTTTTCTCCATGCCCTTTGCAAAACCGATAGAACCACCGAGAACAATTAAGGTTGACCAATCCATGGTCTCATAGGCCCGATTCAGACAAATGCAGCCGGTTAAAATGCAGGCGCAGGCTCCCAATAATGCCACTGTACCAAAAGAAAAGATGCCAGAGACAAAACCTGTCACACAAAGCAGGAGAATGGCTCCGGCAATGATGTCCTTGTGGCCGGCAGCCTTTGCCTGTTTACCTGCAGGGATTTCTACATAGTTCGTCTCTGGAAAGGTAAAGCATTTCTTTTGCAGTTGATAGCCTATGGTGCCAAAGTAAAGCAGCATTAATAAAACAATGGGGATTCCGATTTTTGCCAGCTCAAAATAAGTCATGCCGCGCAATCCGTCCGTCTGATTAAGCAGTTCCTGTGCAACCAGCTGCGGGCTGGATCCGGACAGCGTACAAAAACCGCCGACGATTGAGGCAATAGCCATGCCCATATAACAGTTTTTCTTCTGAATTTTTCCATTAGAGGCTTTGGCAATGGAGGAAACCAGTGGCATAAACATGGCGATGGCAGCTGAGTTGCTAATAAAGGCGGACAGTATTGTGATCATGGTCATAATTACTAGCAAAAATACTCGTTCACTGTTTTGAACAGCCTTTATTTTAAAAACAGCATTGCCAATTCTATCTGCAAATCCGGTCTCAAATACAGCATTACCCACAATGATCACACCGGCGACCATCATGACTGTATCTGATCCAAACGCAGAAATGGCTTCGTCAGGAGTGATGATTCCAGCTGCCATCATGGCCAAAGAACCCAGTATAGCCGTCAAAGGAAGCGGAATAATCTGCGTTGCAAAGGAAATAATGACCAGAATTAAAATGATGATTGCAATAAACATTTGAGACATATTATTTCTCCCTTTTCCGCTGATGCAGGGGCCCCTGCCACCCACATCAGCGGTATTATTCCGCCGGACGAATACCTGATTACTGCCTTAACACAGGCCCAGCAACGACCAGAAGGGAATGCAGACCCAGCAACCAACGATACTGAGGGCAACAATGAGCGGACAGAGCTTAGCCATGACCCCATGTGTACCCATTGTGTCGTCGACCATAGCGCGGGCGGAGGCGTAGTTGCCTTGTTGGTAAGTAAATATCCACTGGGGCATGGAAGCCGTATAGCACAGGAAAACGATAATGAAGCTATTAATTCCGGCGGCCGCCCCCAAAGGAATCATAATAACAGAGAACAGCGTCGCCGCAGCGGTGACGGAGACAATCGCTAACCGTGCAATAAAGACCACAAGATACAGCAGGGGGATAAATAGCCACAGATTTCCAACCACAGGAGACAGCACACCCCCCAACGTCGCCTGCAATGCGTTATTGATACCAAGTTCGGCGAACACGGTACTGATGCCCAGGAAGCAGCCGATGAACACCACCTGATCCCAGGCGACATCAGCCTTGAAGTTCTTCTTGGTCACCAGGCCCACCGCAATCAAAGCAACTGCCGCGAACAATGTAACCGCACAGGCGCTGACGCCATGAATCTGTTCCGTCATCCACAGAACCAGGCAGCAGATTAAAACAACCAGAGTAAACTTCTGTTCCGGAGTCCATGGCCCGAGCGCATTGTACTTTTCCGCAACAACATCTTTTCCAAATTTAATATCCTGCTCTGGTTTATAAAAACGCATGGTGACAATAATCCCCACCACACCGACAAAGATCGTAAACGGCAGCGCGTATAGAAACCATTGCATCCATGTAACCTGCTCTGCTTCAGGTTGAAGGGCAACCAGGGTATAGCTGATGAAACTGGCACTCAGGAAACCGACCGACAAGTTCTGAAATCCATGCCAGAAAGCCATAAAAATGCCAGTGGAAGCACGGCTGTTTGGCTCAAAGCCCATGGCATCGCTAATGCTTTTTGCAATTTGCGAAAAAATGGTGGCTTTGGCCATGGAACTGGGGATCAAGGGGTTAATAATGGCACCGCTGATGGTCAGGGCGATACTCTGCCCCTTGAAGCTGGCCGGAAACAGCTTCATAACCAGGAAGGCCAGCCTCGCCAGCAGTCCGCTCTGGGCCCCGGCTACACCGATGACCATGGCACCAATGACGATCCACACGCTGGTGCCGCCGAAGTTACTAAATGCTTTGGTGAAGCCGACGCAGCCGCCAATCACCCAACCCAGGCACATAACGATCATGGCGGCATATTCGGGCAGACAGCCCAGCAGCATCCATACCACGCATCCTATCAGCATGCCAACAGCAAACCATGCTTCATGTGTCATAAGCTCATTTGCCGGAATTAAATAAAACACTGCAATGACAACGACACCAAGAATCCAGCCAATGATCTGCTTTACCGTAAACTTTTTCATATAAATTCCTCACTATCTCTTCCATTGATTTGTATAAAAATCACATCACATCAGCATTAAATCATAATATACCCAGCTGTAATAGGAATACTTAGTCCGGTCATACCAGCCGCCGCCTCCGAAGCCACAAAGGAAACCACGCCTGCAACCTCGTCCTCTTCGATCCATCTGCCCATTGGTACACGGCTGGGGCTTACCTTCCATGCACGGTATTCTTCAACGGTCATGCCCATTTCCTTGCTGGCACTCTCACAGATTTTTGCCTGCATTGGTGTATCAGTGGCTCCAGGACAATATGCGTTGACGGTAATATTGTATTTGGCCAGTGCAGCGGCCAGCTGGCGGGTTAATCCGCGCACAGCCCATTTTGAGGTGCAGTAAGCTACCTGTTTGGCACTCTGCGTAAAGGCGCCGGCACTCGCCGCATTGATGATTCTTCCGCCGCCCTGCTTTATCATATATGGGATAGCGTTGTAGGAGCAGATATAGACCGAATCCACATTAATGCTCATAGTGCGGGCAAAGCCTTCCGGCGGCATATCTAAAATATCGCAGACCGGGCAAATGCCGGCATTGTTAATCAAAACATCGATCCGTCCGTATTTTTCAATCAGCTGATCAAACATTGCCTTAACCTGGCCGTTGTCGCTTACATCCGCTTTCACGGAAAGGCAATCACCCCCCTGGGCCTTGACGGCAGCCTCTGTTTGGAGCAAAGTGTCTTCATTTAAGTCGTTGATAACCAAATCGTAACCATCCTTTGCAAGCCGAACGGCGATGGCTCTGCCAATGCCCACACCGGCACCGGTAACTAATGCAACTTTTTTATTTGCCATAAGTAGGAAAACCTCCTTTTAAACTATTTTTTACCAGCGGATGGGGTCGCTGCCGTCCCAATCCTTAGCCGCCTCGGCGATCTCACCCCAACGCTTTGCCTTCGCCTCATTCTTAGAAGAGGTCTCAATAATGATACCGGGATACTCGTCATTTTGATAGTAGGCAAACCGGCCGCTTGGGCCACCGGTTTCACCGGTACAAACCAGTTCCCAGCCTGCACCCTTCAGCTTTTTATCAGTGACATCAAATTCTGCCGGATCCTGCCAGAAGGAGACGTGGTGAATGCCCGCATTTCCCGCACGGAGAAATTCCTTATAGAAGGTGGGCTGATTGTCAGGTGTTACATCCTGAATGAGTTCAATCTGCATGTCGCCGGAGTTGGCCAGAGCAGTGCGCATGGTAAGGGGACGAACCTCACCATGATAATATGTAGTACCAGGAGAAACCTCACGGCAAAACCAGGGGCCTACGCCCAGTACATTTACCCACAAGTCCAGCGTCTTCTCCAAATCGCGAACAACATAGCCAATCTGATTCACTTTACCAATACCTTTGATTTCCATAATTTCCGTCCTTCTTTCTTATTTAATATTTTACTGATAGCGGATGGGATCACTGCCATCCCATTGTTTTGCAGCCTGCGCAATGCGTTGGAACCGCTCACCCTTTGCGCCGCTGACAGAAGAGATTTCAATCACAATACCAGGTTGTGCATCATGAATGTAGTAGGCGAAGCGTCCGCTTTGACCGCCGATATCGCCGGAATGAACCAGATAGAAACCGGCCTGCACCAACCGCTGGGCGGTTGAATCAAACTGTTCTTCCTCCTGCCAGAAAGAAACGTGATGAATCCCCTCACGACCCGTAGATAGAAACTCCTTATAAAAGGTTGGGCCATCACTGTCGTCCTGAATGAGTTCAATCTGCATATCCCCCGAGTTAGCCAGGGCGATGGTGGAGTTAAGTTCTCCGGGAACGCCCCGGTATACATAATGCTCCACTGCCGGATGGCGCACATACCAGGGCCCTACCCCCAGCACATTTACCCAGAAATCCAATGCCTTATTGATGTCACGGACAACATATCCGATCTGATTTACTTTTCCGATCCCCGCAATCATCCCTCATCCACCGTAATCACAATTTTCCCAAAATGTAGATTCTTAGACATACGATCCAACGCTTCTGCGGTTTTCTCAAGCGGATAGATGCTGTCAACAGGCATCTTCAACTCGCCGGCAGCAAGAGCCGGAGCCATATCATTGGACGCATTGCTGACAATCGCATCAATCTGCTGCCGGGAGCGCATGCGGAAGGAGGAACCAATGTATTTAATGCAGCGCATATTGTGCAGATTGAAGTCCATTTGTCCCTGCTCCCCTGCCAATCGTCCGATATTCAGGAAGCAGCCACCCACCTTGGTGACCCGCAACTCATCATTAACATAAGGACCGGCCAAAAAGTCAACGACAATGTCAACACCTTCGCCATCGGTTGCGGCTAACACCTGATCAGCCCAATCCTTATCATTGGTATTGACCGCAACGTCAGCGCCACACTCCAACAGCTTCTTACATTTTTCAGGAGAATTAGAGGTGCCAATCACCTTGCCGGCACCTTTTGCTTTGGCAATCTGCATACCCATTAATCCGACGGCTGAACCGGCGCCGTTAAACAGGCAGGTTTGTCCGGCAGTAAGCCCGGCATTTGCCAGAAGTGCATTGTGCATGGTCTGCATGGCAATGGGCATTGTGGTACCCTGCGTAAAAGGAACCTGATCCGGAAGGGCATACATTTCACGATTCGGAACAACATATTCTGCAAAGGTCGAGTTGCCCGAACCCATAACACGGTCGCCCACCTTCCAGCGGGTTACCTTAGAGCCAACTTCAACAACAACACCGGCAAACTCCAGCCCCAAAATCTTGTTGCCGCCCTTTCCAAATGTTCCGTGCGCTGCACCGCCAAGAATGAGTAAATCTGCCTGATTACATGCGGCAGCCTTAATCTGCACCAGAACCTCGTCGTCTTTTGGCGAGGGTTTTGGTACATCCATAAGAACTGCACCTTCAGGCATAAGAACGATAGCTCGCATAATAAAAACCTCCTTTTTTAATTGTCATACTAATTGACTGAAAGAGTTCTTGAAAAAAGAAAACGGCGCCGTCACTTTATCCAATAAATACTCTCTTTTCATAAAAAATTATATAATATTTTAATAAATATGTAACCGTACTGGCAAGCTAAAGAGTAAATTTTTTTTCGTGCTGCAAATACGAAAGCCAAAAGTCCAGCCTCTCTCGATGATAGAGATGGATATTATAAAATGGCCCATCGTGTTATCAGCCGCTTTCCGGCGGATTGACCTTCGTACTATTGATACGAAAAACCCAAAAATCTTTTGTGTTCCAATACGATTACTTTCAATTCGTAATATTGTATAATTTTACCCATGTAATAGATTATATTTTTGGTGAATCTGCAAAAGGAGAGAGGTTATTATGAAAACAATCGGATTTATCGGACTGGGAACAATGGGGAAACCAATGGCACTCAATTTGCTAAAAAAAGGATATCAGGTGAATGGTTATGATCTGTTTCCTGAAAAAGCCCGGGATTTCAGCCAAGCAGGCGGGACCTTATTAAACTCTGCGGTCGAGGTGGCCAGGAACAGCCATTTCATTTTTACATCAGTACCATCATTTGTCAATTTACAGGAAATCATGTTTGGCAAAAACGGATGTATCAAGGATCTGATCAAAGGCAGGATATTTGTAGATCTGAGTACAATTGCACCTGCAGAAGCGCGTCAGATGAGTGAACAACTGGCAAAAGCAGGACACAGCTTTCTGGATGCTCCTGTCAGCGGTGGACAAAAAGGGGCAGCCGAGGGAACCTTAACCATTATGGTGGGTGGCGATGAGGCGGCCTTTGCCAGTGCCCGTCCCCTGCTTGAAGCAATTTCTTCACGGCTGACGTATATGGGAACTTCCGGCACCGGACAGGCGACAAAGCTGGCCAACAATTTAATGCTGGCAATCAATACTGCCGGAGTTGCGGAAGCGCTGATGCTGGGCAGCCGGGAAGGTGTTGATTTGAACAAATTGCTTGAGGCTGTTATGATTGGTTCCGGACGCTCCGCGCAGTTGGAAAGTCATGGTAAAAATATGTCAATGGATATGTTCCCCGGGAAATTTCCGGTAAAGCTGATGCAGAAAGATTTGCGTTTAGTCAGCCAGACTATGATTGATGATAATCTCTCTCTCCCTCTGTCGGCAACCGTTCTGCAGCTCTACAATGCTGCTGCTGCCGCACAGCCGGGAGCAGGTCATGAAGGGGTGATTATCGCACTGGAACAGCTTAACGGATACCAGGTTGGGAAATATCAGGGATAATTGGGGAAGGAGAATATGTTATGGCAGGAAAATACGATGCGCTGTTTACACCAATGAAAATCGGCGGAGTAACCATTAAAAACCGAATCATTATGGCGGCAATGTCCGGGACAGGATTGATTCAGACGATCTACGGTGATTCCAAATACAATGAAAAAGCGGAAGCTTTTATGATGGCACGGGTAAGAGGAGGTGTCGGATTAATTATTCCCGGTGTCACTTATCTGACCGACAAATGGGGCGGCGGCGGGTGGATTTACGAAAATGAAGAGGTTTTTCTTGGGCCGATAAAGGATTTGATGCAAAAAATTCACAGTTATGACTGCAAACTTTTTTTGCAGTTAGGCTGTGGCTTTGGCCGGACCTTAAGTATCTTGTCAGGGCAAAAGCCTGATGGCCTGGATTTGGCTGATGCCATGAAAAATACGCCCAGTGCCATCCCTAATTCATGGGATCCTGATCAAATGCACAGTCCCATGACTCTGGAAGCTATTGAGGCTACTATTGAGGCCGCTGTAAAGACAGCGATGCTGTGTCAAAAAGCGGATATTGATGGTGTGGAACTTCATGCTGTACACGAAGGATATCTGCTTGATCAGTTCTCCATGTCCTGCACCAATTTCCGTACCGACCAGTATGGCGGCAGCCTGGAAAACAGATTGCGGATAACAACCAGAATTATCCGCGGGATTAAAGAAGCCTGCGGTGAGGATTTTCCTGTGATCGTGCGTTATAGCGTGGCCAGTAAAATGCGAGGCTTCAACAGCGGAGCCCTTCCGGGGGAAAATTATGTGGAATTCGGCCGCAGTCTGGAAGAAAGTCCGGAAGTTGCAAGGATTTTGGAAGCAGCGGGATGCGATGCACTGGATGCAGACAACGGCAGTTACGATTCCTGGTGGTGGGCGCATCCGCCGATGTATATGCCAATGGCCTGTAATTTGCCGGAATCTGCTTATATCAAGTATTTTGTAAATATCCCCGTTATCAGCGGCGGTCGTATGGAGGATCCCGATATCGCATGTAAGGCAGTGGAAGGAACTATTATTGACGGTATTTCGATCGGACGTCAGTTTCTTGCCGATGCGGAATGGTGCAATAAAGTTCAGCAGGATAGAATTGATGAAATCCGTCCCTGCATCGCATGTCATAATGGTTGCCTGGGGCGGGCGTATAATGGCAAAAGCTGTTCCTGCGCGCTGAATCCGGCGGCGGTAAATGAAGAAAAATACCAGATCCGGCCAGCCGAAGTGAAAAAGAAAGTAATGATTGTCGGCGGCGGTATCGGCGGTATGGAGATGGCCCGATTGTGCGCAATGCGGGGACACGATGTTGCCCTTTATGAAAAGAACAGTGAATTAGGCGGAGTATTTATTGCCGCTGCAGCTCCTGACTTTAAGGAAGCGGATAAAAAATTGCTTGACTGGTACCGCAGCGAAATGGTACGATGTAACATCAGAATACATATGAATACGGAAGTCACTCCTGGCCAGATTCAGCAGGCCGTTGCCGATGTGATTGTCATTGCCACCGGGGCCAGGAATCGTGAGTTGGCGGTGAATGGAATCAGGCAGGAGCATGTCATGAAAGCAATCGACTATCTGCTGGGTAACAAAGCCGTCTGTGGCGAAGATGTGGTGGTGGTCGGCGGCGGTCTGACCGGCTGCGAAATCGCTTATGATTTGGGCAAACAGGGAAAGAATGTTACTCTTTTGGAGCTGCAGGATGATATCCTGAAGGTGCCCGGGCTGAGTGCGGCAAATTCCCTGATGCTGAGAGAATTATTAGCATATCACAGTGTAGATGTGCGAATTAATACCCGGCTGGACGGCATTTCAGAACAGAGTGTTTCTGTAATCTGCGGGGATAAAGAGGAACAGCTTCCTGCAAGCTGTGTGATTCTCTCCATCGGATATATTCCCCAGGCACCTTTGGCTGAGACTCTCACAAAATCAGATAACATTCATGTATTAGGGGATGCTGCTCATGTTGGCAATCTTATGGACGTAATCTGGAGTGCTTATGATCTGGCGCTCCAAATATAAGCGGAGGTAACTATGCGTTATATCGAATCTGTCACTACTGATCCGTGCTGGAACCTTGCATTGGAAGAATATGCCTTTGCGCATCTTACTGATGAAACAGGACTGTTTATGCTATGGCGGAATCACAATGCCATTATTGTCGGAAAACATCAGAATACGTTTGCGGAAGTAAATGCAGCAGAAGTGAAACAACGGGATATAAAAGTGGTCCGCCGTCTCTCCGGAGGCGGCGCTGTCTACCATGACTTGGGCAACATAAACTTTACATTTGTATTACCGGAACAAAAAGGCATGGACTTTGCCCAATTCTGCCGACCGGTTCAGCAGGCTTTATGTGCAATTGGCGTAACGGCAGAAATATCCGGCCGCAACGATATGACGATTGAAGGAAAAAAATTCAGCGGCAACTCACAATACCGGAAGAAGGGGAAGGTTATGCATCACGGAACCCTTCTGTTTGACAGCAACCTGCATATTGTCAGTACTGTATTACAGCCTGACAAGGAAAAACTTATCCATAAGGGCTTAAAATCCGTCCGCAGCAGAGTTACCAACATCAAACCTTATTTGACAGAGCCCATGGAAACGGAAATGTTTCTGCGTTTTCTGCAGGAATTTATGAGCAAGGCGCTCTCTCTTACGCCATACTCGTTAAGTGTGCATGATGTTGACCAGATTAATCAACTGTCCCAGAACCGGTATCAGTCCTGGGACTGGAATTATAGCACATCACCGGCGCATTCCTGCGTCCAGTCGATGCGCTTCGCCGAAGTCGGAAAAGTAGAAGCCTATCTGTCAATTCAGAACGGACGAATCCAGAATATCCGCTTTTATGGCGATTTCTTTGAACTGGATCCGCTCAGTGAATTGGAACAGCAGCTAACCGGATGTATGATCCTGCCGGATGACCTTAGCAAAATCAATTCAGCCAGATATATTAAGAATCTTCATTCAGAGCAGCTGATTCAGCTGTTGCTGGAAAACTAAAGGTGAAACACTATTCTCTTTTCAGTCTACTGAATTCTTCGGTTAATACCGGAAGAATCTCAAACAGATCACCCACAATACCATAATCGGCAATGGAGAATACCGGAGCATCGGGATCTTTATTAATAGCGATAATCGTATCCGCATCGGACATCCCCGCCCGATGCTGAATCGCCCCGGAGATCCCACAGGCAATATATACTTTAGGACGAACGGTCTTACCGGTCTGGCCAACCTGATGACTATACGGTATCCATCCTGCATCAACAGTGGCGCGGGACGCTCCGACCGCAGCCCCCAATACCGCAGCCAGGTTACGGATATAGGAGAAATTTTCGGCTGAACCCAATCCGCGGCCGCCGGATACGATGATATCCGCATCCTTCAGTTGTATGCCGCCATCTTCCGCATTTTTAACAAATTCAATGATCTTAGTACGGATTTTTTCTGACGGTGTGGAGATTGTTTCGACAACAACCCTTCCTGTCCGCCCCTGCTCCGGGAGATTTTTTTTAAATACACCGGGGCGGATGGTACCAATCTGCGGACGGGTACGTTCACATACAATTGTCGCCATCAGATTACCACTGAAGGCGGGCCGGGTCCACTCTAAATTCCCGGTTTCTCCATCCATGGCAAGGGCAATACAGTCCGCTGTCAAACCGGTCTGCAGCCGACACGCCAGACGAGGACCTAAATCACGCCCATTTGTCGTTGCCCCAATTAATATCACCGACGGCTGATACTTATCCACCAACTGCGTCATAGCATTGGTGTATGCGTCCGTGCTGTAACTGGCATATTCTGCACTGTCAACGATTACAGCGGAATCTGCGCCATGCTCTATGGCAATCTGCGCTGCTTCTTCGGCCCGGCTGCCGATTACGACAGCCACTACCTGTTCTTTGGTTTCTGATGCCAATTCTTTGCCGGCGGCTACCAGTTCCAGGCCAACACTTTTGGGCGTACCGTTATCTAACTCTATAAATACCCAGATATTTTTGTAATCACTCAATTGTCCCATACTCTTTCCACGCTCCTATACAAGTTTATTTTCGCCCAGGAGTGCAACCAGTTTTCTGGCAGCTGTATCGGCTGGCTCGTTCTGTATTATGACGCCGTTGCCTTTCGCCTGGGGGACAAAGGTTTTTTTCACTCTTGTCGGAGACCCCTTCAGACCAATGCTGTCGGCTTCCAGTTCTAAATCTGCAAAAGTGATTTTATCAATCTGGGCACGACGGGCCGCCATTTTACTTTTAATCGTGGGATAACGGGGCTCATAAAGTGTTTTGGTTACGGTGACAACTGCCGGCAGCCGGGCTTCCACTACCTCATAGCCATCGCCAAACTCCTTTTTCCCTTTGATACCAGCACCAGAAAGCTCAAGTTCTGAGATATTGGTAATCTGTGCCATATCAAGATACTCTGCCAGTTCCGGCCCGACCTGTCCGGTATCACCGTCAATCGCCTGCTTTCCACAGAATATAATATCAAAAGGTCCTGTTTTTTCACAGACTTTTGCTAAAATCTTGCTGGTGGCCAATGTATCTGAACCCGCAAAGGCTGCATCATTGACCAGATACGCTTTATCAGCACCAGCCGCCAGACACTCTCTAAGTGCGTTTGCCGCCTGTTCCGGGCCCATGGTGATCACGGTAATTTCTCCGCCGGCTGCATCTTTCAGACGAGCTGCCATTTCCAATGCATAAGTATCAAAAGGATTAACAATGCTGGGAACCCCTTGACGAATGAGTGTATTGGTTTCCGGATTAATTTTTATTTCTGTTGTATCCGGAACCTGCTTTATGCAAACAAGAATATTCATACATGCTTTCCCCCTTATTTTTTAGCCAGATATCCACCCAGAATTACTCTCTGAATCTGGTTTGTTCCCTCAAAAATCGAGAATATTTTGGCATCACGCATCAGCTTTTCAACCGGATATTCTTTTGAATAACCGTAGCCGCCAAACACCTGGACAGCATCCGTCGTAACCTTCATTGCCATTTCTGAGGCAAATGTTTTGGCACTGGCACTGGCAGATGTCAGATCCATTCCCGCATCCGCACATCGGGCCGCATATAGAATCAGGTTGCGGGCGGCCTGAATCTGAATTTCCATATCTGCCAGAAGAAAGGATACACCCTGATTCTTGATGATTGGACTGCCGAACGTTTTTCGCTCTTTTGCATAAGCTGTCGACAGATCAAGGGCTTTCTGGGCGATACCGACTGCAAAGGACATAATCAGCGGACGGGAACGAACCAGTGATTTCATAAATATTTTAAAGCCTTCGCCCTCATTTCCGACCAGGTTTCCAGCTGGAACCCGTACATTGTCAAATATCACTTCCGAGGTCGGAGACATGCGGATGCCCATTTTGTTCTCTTTTTTGCCAACCTTGACTCCCCGCTCTTTTTCAACAATGAAGATAGACATCCCGCGAGTACCTTTTTCCTTGTCTGTAACTGCCAGAACTGTAAAAGTATCAGCAATCGGTCCATTTGAAATAAATGCCTTGGTGCCATTGATAATATACTCTTCCCCGTCTTTTACCGCTGTTGTGCGAAGCGCCGCCACATCGGAACCGGCCTCAGGCTCAGTGATACAGGTACAGGAAATCCCGCCATTCAGAATCCGATCCGCATAGTATTGCTTTTGTTCTTCTGTTCCCGCCAACAACACCGTTTTGATGCCGCCGCAGGCAAATGAAAAGGAACAGCCAAAACCAGCATCAAATTTTCCCATTTCCTCATTTAAGATAGCCAGTGTTTCCTGGCTCAGGCCCAGGCCGCCATATGCTTCCGGGATCATTGCGGCACTGAACCCGGCCTCACAAAGAATTTCATGGACGTGCATCGGGTATTCACCCAATTCGTCATATTCTTCAATAATCGGTGCTAACTCCTTTTCGAGAATCGCACGCAACATGCCAACTAATTCTTTCTGCTCCTCTGTCATCAATAAATAATTTTCCATATTCCTGATACCTCTCCTTCATTTTTTATATTAACTACGCCTGTTACTCTGCCGCCAAATCCCCATAGCCTCTGCCTTCCTGATCAGTTCATCACGGAAGTCAGGATGAGCAAGGCCGATGATTAGTTCCGCTCTGTCCCAAACGTTCCGGCCTTTCAAATTGACAATTCCATGTTCCGTGCAAAGATACTGCACCGCTGTCCGCGGAGCGGTGCAGCAGGCTCCGGCCGGAAGTGTGGCATGGATTTTAGATGCCACCGCGCCATCTTTCTTTTTATAGGTCGAATTGCAGCAAAGAATCGCTTTTCCCCCTCTGGAGCGGTATGCCCCCAGCAGGAAGTCAAGCTGTCCTCCGGTACCGGAGATTTGTCTGGTTCCAATCGATTCAGAATTCACCTGACCCAGCAGATCAATTTCCAGGCAGCCGTTGATCGATATGAAATTGTCCTGCTGTCCGACGATATAAGGGTCATTGACATAATTGGAAGGGGCCAGATAAAACTTTTCGATATTGGCCTCTGCATATTCCATAAACTCTGCGCTGCCATTGATAATGGAGGTTGTCATCAGACCCTTTTCAAGCTGTTTCATCGAACCATTAATAATTCCTTTTTGTTCCAGCAGCATAATGCTGTCAGATAAGAATTCCGTATGTACGCCCAGGTTTTTCAAATCGGATTCCGCCAGAACCGCTGTAATTGCTGACGGAACTGCCCCCGTCCCAATCTGAATACAACAACCGTCACTCATTTCCCCATAGACAAACTGAGCTATTTTTTTCTCGTTTTCGCCGAAAGACACATTGGGGCGGACACCGTGCTCCGGGCTGTCGCCTTTAATAATGAATGGCACTTCCGAAACATGTATTCTGGCGTCCGGATGGAAGTTTTTCAAGTGTACAAAGCGTTCATTTACCTCCGGCATAAAACATTTCACACCGTCAGCAATTGCTTTGGCATATGCTGCTGAATAAGTGAAATGCATATAACCGTCCTGATCCGGCGGACTGACCTGGATTGAGCCATAATCTGTCGGCCAGTCGCCGCGCCGGTAAATCAACGGAAACTCATACAACATCGCCGGATTGGCGGTTCTGTTCCAGCTGTTTGTTACCAGAAGCTCACCTTTGCCGAGAAATTGCGAGTCATTCACAAAGGTTTTTCCTTCCGGATCAGCCATAAAAGTTTTCCACTCCCGGCGTGAAACCATGGTTCGAAGAGTTACATTTTCCAGCTCATCCACCCGCTTTGCAAGCGCACGGTCCAGCGCCTGGCCGGAGCAGTTATATCCATATAATTCTACAACATCTCCTGATTGAATCATTTGAGCGGCAGTCTCCGGTGATATTAATTTTTTCTGGTATTCCTGCTTATATTTCATAATTAATCTCCTTCTGGCAGTTGATTAGTGGATATGGTATAATATTAACTGACCCATCGACATTTGTAATCGTATTCGCAAGAAGAATCTGCACTAACTTTTTGTACTATTAGTACCAGTACTTTCAAGCGCTATTGATTATCCTATTTTACAGCCGGAGGAACCGTTCATGTTTATCAATATGCAAATTATTGCCGACCATCTTAAAGATTACCCGATTCAGGTTTACCTGCCCGAACCAGATGAATGTACACTGGATCTTACCGGTGTCCGTCTGGCTCCTGCCTGTGGCACCACGGTTGCAGATGAATATGTCTATATTACAACGCTGGATGCCATACATAACAACGAGGTTTCGCAGATTAAACATTTAATCGTAGTGGTACCGGAAGACAGTTCCTCTGAACTTCCTGATATAGGACCAGCCGATCAGAGCATCATTATTATGAAAAAGGCGATGGAACCGCTACTGTTATTGGAAGTAATTACCGGAATTTTTGAGTTTTTCAATATTCAAATGACGAAATTACTACAGGCAGTCGCCCAGGAAGAAGCGCTGGGCAAATGTTTAAACATTGCCTGCCACCTGTTTGGCAGTCCGATTATTTTTTTGGATAATGCCTTAACGGTAGTAGCATCCACGCATGAGTCGGAGGGCGGTCTTGATTTGATCGAAGAGATCTGGCCTACGATTGTCCGGTATGGGCACGTTTCCATGAATTCAATAAAATACTATGAATCAACCAAAGAACCGGAACATTATTTCCGCAACCGGAAATCATTTTTTCACACCATCAACCCCGACCTTTATCATTCCATCAGAGTGAATATCTTTGTTGATAATACTCGCGTCGGGCGTCTGCTGATACCGGATGACTATACTCCGTTGACCAATGGGCACCTGGCTCTGGCCGACTATATTGCGCCATTATTTTCCAATATCTTTCGCAAACAGGAGAAAACGCAGAATCTGCATCAAAGCGAATTAGAGCAATTTGTCTGCAAACAACTTGACGGCTTTACTTATTCTGATGAAGCTATTATTGCGAAGTATCTGGCCCGGCTGGATTGGAATGCCCACGGTAATTACTATCTGGTGAAAGTCGTTGACAGCGGTATTGCCAAAGATGATATTGAGAACCAGAGTATGAGAAATGATGTTTTCACTTATACAATGCGTCAGGCCAAATCGGTATTTGACAATTGTATTTTTGCCTTATATCGTGGAGCCGCATTTTATATCATTAACACGAAGACCGAAAAGCACCTTTCCCAGGTCTGTATCGACCACCTGATTGCCCTGGGAAATATGCATGCATTGAAAATCGGAATCAGCATGCGGTTTGATAATTTTTCGGCCTTCAAAGATCACTACAGTCTGGTCTCGCAGATCATTGACATTGGAAAACGGTTGTCCCCGGAACGCAAAGTTTATTTTTATGATGATTATGCGTCATTTAATTTACTTCATGCCTTTGCGCAGTCTGCCGATAATATAGCTGTGGAATGCCTCTGCTGTGCGGAGGTTAATTTCCTGTATCAGCATGACCAGAAAAACAATACTAATCTGCTGAACAGCCTGTTTATGTATGTAATTACGGAACGAAGTCTGATGAAGGCCGCCGAAAAGCTGCATATCCATCGAAATACTTTGGTTTACCGGCTGGAAAAAATAGGTGATTTAATTGAAATGGACCTGGAAAATCCAATTTTCCGCCTCCGGGTCATTTCTTCCTGTCTGGCCCTTTATTACTGCAATGCCAATGTACCTTCAGAGTATCTGGAAAAGAAACGGTGAGAAAAAGAAATAAAACACCGGAACAGGTTCTTTAGGGACCGTTCCGGTGTTATTAAAAAGCGTTATCTTCCTTGAAAAACCGGCGTGCGCTTTTCTTTAAATGCCGCAGCGCCTTCTATATAGTCCGCCGTTCTCTTTAACAGTAAGGAATTTCTGGATTCAATTAATAATCCCTGCTCCAATGTTGTCTCCATGCCCATATCTACAGCATGTTTTGCCATCTCTATTGCCAATGGCGCCTGAGCGGCCAATTGTCTGGCAAGTGTGGTTGCTTCATCAAGGAGCATTTCGTTTGAAACCACCCGATTCGCAATTCCCATCCGATAAGCCTCACCGGCATCAATGGGAGCGCAGGTAAAAATCAATTCCTTTGCCCGCCCTGCTCCAATTAAACGCGGTAAGCGCTGAGTTCCGCCGCCGCAGGGGATCGTTCCGATTTTCAATTCCGGAAGCCCCACTTTAGCATTGTCGGCAAAAATACGGATATCACAAGCCAGCGCCAGCTCAAATCCACCGCCCAAAGCAAAACCGGCAACTGCCGCAATAACCGCAAACGGAAGCTTTTCAACTCGATTATAAAGAGTATGAAGCTTTAATGCGACCGTGTTTTCAGTCGGTGGAACCGCAAATTCATCCGTCTTGTTACGGGTAATATCCATACCGGCGCAGAAAGCTTTTTCATCACCATAAAGCACCAGCGCGCGCACCTTGCTTTCTCTGGTAATCTGATCCAGTGCCTGGTGAATTTCATCCATCATTGTGAAATTAATGGCGTTGCGCTTAGCAGGATTATGAAGCGTAAGAATCGCCATGTTTCCATCAATTGTCAATTTTATATATTCATACATGTGAATTTCCCTCCCATCCAATCAAGATGATTATTTTTTGCGGGACGGTGGCCAGTGAATCGCGCCATCAAGCACATCATGAGCCGCCTCCATCACTGCCTCACTGATTGTCGGATGGGGATGAATGGCAGCCACTAAATCTGCCGCCGTCAACTCGGCAGAAATCGCAAGTGTACCTTCTGCTATCAGATCCGTGGCATTGCTGCCGATGATATGCATCCCCAGCACCTCTCCGTATCTGGCACCGGTAAGTATTTTTACCAGACCGCTTTCGGTACCCTCAATCAGGGCTTTGCCGTTGCCGGCCATCGGAAAGCGGCCGACCTGATACGTGGTACCGGCTTCTCTTAGCTGCTCTTCCGTCTGTCCCACTGCCCCGATCTCTGGAAACGTATAGACACAACTGGGCACAATATCGCCGCTGCGGGTAACCTTATGTCCCATAATATGTTCCACTGCGTCAATCCCCTGTGCCGAGGCTGCGTGAGCCAGCATTATTTTACCATTACAGTCACCGATTGCATAAACATCCCTGACACTTGTCATATAGTTGCTGTCAACGGCAATGGCGGCCCTGTTCATGCTGATCCCTGATTGTTCCAACTGCATGCCGGCAGTATTCGGAGTCCGCCCGACAGCAACTAAAAGTTTGTCACAGCTTAAAGTACTGGTCTGGCCGTTTTCTTCAACCAGGACAGCAAGCGCATGGTTCTCCTGTTGTGCTGACAGCAGTTTCGCATTGGTTTTTATCTCAATCCCCATTGCGGTAAATTCTTTTTGGAGAATTTTTGTAATTTCTTCATCAATGGTGGGCAAGATCCGCGGCTGCAGTTCGACAATGGTTACTTTAACACCTAAAGCATTGAACAGGTATGCAAATTCAATTCCGATTACACCGCCGCCCATGATTACCATCGCCGATGGCAGCTCTTTTAAATCAAGTGCCTCAGTGCTGTCAATCACTCCTGGCAGATTGTGTCCGGCAAATGGTATTACAACCGGTCTGGATCCCAGTGCCAGTACAACAGCATCACCTTTCAAGGTTTCCTTATTGTCAATTATGACCGACTTATCTGCTTTTATTACGGCATGGCCTTTATGCAAAGTAATACTGTTCGCCTTAAAGAGACCTTCCACCCCGCCCACCAGGCGGTTTACCACCTGCTGCTTACGCGCCATCAAAGCATCCATGTCCACGCTGGAGCTGTCGATAATAAGCCCGTTCTTTTCTTCATCCTTCAGATGATGAAAGATTTTAGCCGTATGCAGCAGCGCTTTGGTCGGGATACATCCAACGTTCAGGCAGGTTCCGCCAACCCGGTTTTCTTCTATCACATGCACCTCGGCACCCAATTGGGCGGCCCTGATTGCCGCGACATAACCGCCCGGTCCACCACCGATAATTATCATTTTTTTCTTTCCATTCACAACAAACCACCTCACATCTATAAAAGAAATTTCATCGGGTTTTCAATCACATCCATTACCAGGCGCAGAAATTCCGCAGCCGGAGCTCCATCAATCACGCGATGATCAAAAACCAGCGACAGCGGCAGCATCGGACGGATCACTACTTCACCATTTATGGCTACCGGGGTATCCATCATTCTTCCGATCCCGAGAATTGCCGATTCCGGTTGATTAATAATGGGGGTAAAATACTCTACCGAATCATAAGCACCGAGACTTGACACCGTAAAGGTACCGCCTTGCATTTCTTCCGGAGCTAACTGATTATTTTTGGCCCGTCCGGACAAATCACGGATTTCGCGACTTATTTCAAGCAGTGACTTCTTATTTGCATTTTTAACCACTGGTACCAGCAATCCCCGTTCGACAGCTACGGCAACGCCAATGTTAATTGCTCCGTGGCGGTGAATCTGTGTGCCTTCCAGAGATGCATTTACAACCGGATAACCTTCTATTGCCCTGGCAACTATCTTGACTAAAAATCCAATGACAGATGCTTTATCGTGATTCTCCACGCCAAGGTTAAATTGATTGCGGACGCGTTTCATTTCTGTGGAATCCACACTGGCAAAGTGAGTCACGCGGGGAGCCGTCAGCCAGCTGTTTAACATATTCTCGCCAATTGATTTGCGGATTCCACCATAAGGCAGATAGCTGTCTTCGATTCCTGGTATTGGCATCGTTACCGGCACCACGCAGGTCTTCCGATTCGCCACAGTCTCTCTGATATCCTTTGCAACAATCCGCCCCATCGGGCCAGATCCGGTTACCCTGCTGTAATCCAGATTATTTTCTTTGGCAATTTTTTTCGCCAGCGGCGAAATTCTGATGAAATTGACGCTTTCCATCTGCCGATCTTGCTGCAGATCAACTGCTCCTTTTTGTGCCTCATCTTGTACGACAGATACTGCAATTTCTTCTCCCGGCTCACCAATATACCCCATAAAACCACCAGGAGGAAGCTCGGTGCCAACCGGCGCAATAATTTTCAAAAGAACACCTGAACCAGCCGCCTCGATCGGGCTGCTCATTTTTTCGGTCTCCATTTCAGCAATGACTTCGCCCTTTTCGACCTTATCACCTTCATTTTTATACCATGCCGCAACTAAACCAGTTTCCATCATCAGTCCGACTGTGGGCATCTTTATTTCTAAAGCCAATGTTATACTCTCCTTTCTGATTGAGCCCCGCTTAGAACATTTCCCGGGCAGCATCCGCTATTTTATCCGCCGAGATAAAGTAACCTGCTTCCAATACCGGGCTGAAGGGAATCGGAGCAAACGGTCCGCCCAGGCGCTTAATCGGTGCATCCAGGTAATCCATACCTTCCTCGGCAACTATCGCGGCAATTTCCGCACCTAAACCGGCCTGTTTCACTGCTTCATGAGCAATCAAAAGACGGCTTGTCTTCGCAACTGAATTTAAAATGGTATCTTTATCAATTGGCGAAAGAGTACGCAGATCAACGACCTCGGCATGTATGCCTTCTTTTTCAAGTGTTTCTGCTGCCAAAACAGCTTCACAGCATACCGGTCCCCAGGATACAATCGTAAGATCACTGCCTTCCCTGCGAATACTGGCCTTACCGATCGGAACGACATACTCGCCATCAGGTGCATCACCTCTCGCTTGCATTAAACGCATCGGCTGCATATACAACACCGGATTATTGTCTCTTAAAGCAGCAATCATCAGTCCTTTTGCGTCCGCATGGGTCGAAGGTGCTACCACCTTGATCCCGGGCATATGACAGAACAGCGCTTCCAGACTTTGAGAATGCTGGGCAGCCTGTCCCCGCAGAGTCATGCCATAGTTGGCCTGCATAACCATCGGCAATTCTACCTTGCCGCCAAACATATAACGGAATTTGGATGCCTGGTTGATCACCTCGTCGAAGGCAACCATCATAAAGTCAATTTTACTCATACATAAAAGCGGCCGAAGCCTGAGTGCGGCAGAGCCAAGACCCAGCCCCATAATAGCGGTTTCAGAAATTGGTGTCGGGATAATCCGATCGGGAAATTCATCTGCAAAACCTAAAAACTCGGTATATGCTCCACCATACTGGACATCTTCACCGGCAACAAAAATATCCGGGTCGCGGTTCATTTCATAGCGAACCGCATCGCGAATTGCTTCACCAAAAGTTACATTTGTCATCGTATTATTCTCCCCTTACATTTATTCTGCATATACACCGGCAACCAGAGTGCTTAGTTCAGGCAGTGGACTGTCAATTGAAAATTGAACTGCCTCGTCAATTTCTGCTATGATTTTTTGTTCAATTTGCGCCAAATCCTCCTGCCCAGCCGTATTATTTTCCAATAAAACGGCGGCAAACCGGGGAATGGGGTCTTTTTTCAGCCAATCTTCTTTTTCTTTGGCGGTCCGATATAACTCTTTATCTCCCAATGTGTGACCCAGCTGACGCCAGGACTTAAATTCCAACAGTGTTGGTCCGCCGCCGTTTCTGGCTTTTTCAACTGCCTGATTGGTTAAAGTCAGTACCACCAGCTCTGCTGGTGGTTTGCGTTAGCCCTTCAAGGGCAATTTTACATTTCCGCCTAAAGGCGGTCTAGCAAACCTTTCTCTTTTTTACTGGTGGCCGCTTAAAAGCGGCT
>Ga0154002_1000006_pt1 | contig 41318 bp, 29 predicted proteins | sample TSNY086MetaG_FD_102276 | JGI IMG/M metagenome (GOLD analysis project Ga0154002, IMG submission 102276) | Attine ant fungus gardens microbial communities from New York, USA - TSNY086 MetaG | ecosystem: Host-associated > Fungi > Mycelium > Unclassified | place: USA: New York, Robert Cushman Murphy... | reverse complement strand
TATGTCTAAGGATAAACCTCAGACTTAACAACATCTTTTGCTGCTTGTCTAACTTTGCTTTTTTGAACACTTTGATTATCAAATCAAGCAATCACAAATCAGTAAGTGGCCATTTGTGATAGCTCCACTGTCTTCCACTGTCCTCCATGTCCTCCTACAGGCGTATCATGATGTAGCCTGATTATTTCTGCTCTAAGCACCTCATCCTTGGTTACATACACCTTCCCTTCTTTATACATTACACTGTCTATGTCCCTCCACTCTTCGTCCCTTAGGACTTTTACTTCTGCTCATTTCATCTCTTCTACTGCTTTAACTACTTTGTTATCCCTTACTCTTGACTGCCTTATCTTCTTCAATAGATCCACTCCCTCCACTATTACTTCCACCTTCTCTGTCCTTCTATTCTCTAACCATTCCTTTTTTACCAACGTCTCATCCTTGTTATCTCTTTCCACTCTAACCTCCCAGTCTGGCCTCCTGCTCAGGCTGTCTGCCTTTCCCATCTTTGTTCCAGGAATGTGTTTTAACACAAAGTCAAATCTTGATAGGTACAGTGCCCATCTAGCTTGTCATCTATTCAACTTTTGCACTTTCATAAAGTATTCAAGATTTTTATGATTTGTTCAAATCTCAAATTTTACTACTGTTCCTTCTAGGAAATGCCTCCACTCCTCTAGACATCTGACTATTGCTAACATTTCCTTGTCATGTATCTTGTAATTCCTTTCTGTATTACTTAGAGATTTTGAAATGAAAACTACCAGTCTCCATAAGTCATCAGAGCACTTCATTGAGAGCACTCCTCCAGTTGCATAATTTGAGATGTCTGTCTCTACCCTGAACTCTTTGTCTAAGTCTGGGGCTGCTAGTACTGGTCTCATCATGAAGGCCTTCTTAAGCTCGTCAAATACAGCCTGTTCTTCTCCTCCCTACCTCCACTTCATGTCCTTCCTCATCAGCACATTCATTGGCCTAGCTACTTAAGCAAAGTCCTTAATAAATCTCCTATAATAATTTGCGAGGCCTAAAAATTTCCTGACATCTTTCACATTTCTTGGTTCTGGCCAACTCAGCATCCTGTTCACCTTCTCTTTCTCCATCTCTATTCTACTGGGTCCTATGACTACACCCAGGAATCCAATCTTCCTTACTTTCCATACACACTTTTCTGGCTTGACATACAAGTCATTCTCTTCTAACCTTCTCAGGACCTCCTCTACTATCTCATCATGTCCCTCCTTCATTTCTGTCCCAACTAGCACATTGTCCACAAATGCTACTACTTTTCCTTCATTAATCATATCTCTCAGGATCTCATTCATCATTGCTTGGAATGTAGCTGGTGAATTTGTCATCCCAAAAAACATAACAGTTGGCTCAAAGAATCCAACATATGTGGTGAATGCTCTCTTCCACTCATCCCCCTCCTTTATTCTCACATTGTTAAAGCCCCATTGTAAGTCTATTTTGGTGAATACTTTCTTACTCCCTATATTGTCAATTAGATCTGTAATTAGTGGCAGAGGGTAATTATTCTTTACAGTTTGTTTATTTAGGCTACGATAGTCCATAACCATTCTCTTCTTTCCATCTTTCTTATCTACAAAGAAAACTGGTGACGTTTGAGAGGACTTTGATGGTCTGATATACCCCTTTCTTAACTGGTCATCCACAAATTCCTGAACCTTCTCCCTCTTATCTTTGGAAAGAGGATAGATCCTTCCTTTTTGTGGTTTAAATATCTCCTTGAGATCTATGGCATGATTCCAGATTTTTCTTGTTGGCATCCTCTCTGACTCTGTTTTCCAAAACACCTTTCTCCACCTAAGAAATTTCTGCAGTACCATTTCCTCAATTTTTCTATGGTCTGCCTTGACTTCTTCTTCCCTTCCCCAGTCTTTCTTATCATCCACTGCCCATCTCATGATCTTCTCTTCTTCCAATGTTGCTACTTTTTTTACTCTCTTTCTCACCTTTTCCTTCTTTAGCCTTGTATTCCTTCCACACAATGGTGGGCACCTCATCATTTTGACTTCTCCAGTCTCCCAATTTATCTCTGGGTTGTGTACTTGCAACCATAGCATCCCCAATATAACATCTGTTTTTCCTAGATTGCACACATCCATTCTCATCCTTTCTATGTGGCCTTTGTAGTACATGTTTGCTTCCACCTGATAGGTAATGGTTCCTGCACTGTTGTTGGTCCCATTGACATTCCTAACCATTATCAGTCTCAACAATTTCTACAGCCTAAATCCATATTCTGCTTCCTAAATCCATATTCTGCTGCCATTTTCTGATCCATAAACATCCCCATTGCACCGCTGTCTAGGAGCACTTTTACTATTATGCCTTTGTGCATATCCACCTTTTCTATTCCTATGTCCATCCATACTTCTCTCAGTATTTTGAATGTTCTCCTCACTTCTCTTGCTGTACCTTCTGCCTGTGCCTTGTCTTGCTGTACTTTTCCCTTTGTGGGGTGTACCACTTCTTTTTCCTTTCTCCTTTGCTTTGGGCATCCACACCACTTGGTTTTCTTTAATTTCCTTCCTCTAAGGACTCCTTGTCCTCTGTTGTTTTCCCTATGCATTCCTTTCCTTCCACACTACTTACATTCTATATAGGTCACTACAACTTCTTCTGTTATCCATTCTAACTCCAACAGCTGTGCATCTTCTGGTACATTCTCCACTCCAGTGTTTCTGTGCCTTAACCCACTTGGGATATGCTAACCTCTCTCCCTGCTGTGCCTTTTGTGGCCTGGCCACATGCACTGCTTCTTCACTTTTCCTTTCTCTCCACCTTAATATTTGGATACTCCCACTTGTAGTGTCCTATTCCCTGACATCTAAAACATCATACCCCTTCCTCAACTGTCTTCTGTCTCCTTACTTTTGCTTTCTCCCTTACTCCACATTGTATCACTCTACTCGCTATCACCCCAAATCTATTCTGGGGAACTGGTTTCCCTTTTGCTTCTTTTATATTCCTATAGTTACAGGCCAGGTGTCCAAACCTTCTACACCCCCAACACACCCTTTCTTCCCTTTCTTCTATCTCTGTCCTTAGCTTAGCAAGGGCACATTGTTGGTTGAGCATCCCACTCATGAGAGAGTTATATTATTCCAGAGACATGGTACTACATCTCCAGAGAAGTCAAAATAGGAGTGATCTTACTAATGTTACATCTACTGGGATACAAGATCTTTGCCCAGCTAGACACCTACTGCCCTACTCACTACTGCCCTAATACTATGGTTATACTATCACCCCAAGGAGAGGATCTCTAACCTAAACACCTTCCTAAAGATGTGGCATTACTCCTCTGTGTGTACAGCCCACAATAGAACTTCAGCACAAGGTTTATAAAGTAAAGGGAATACAAGTAAACTACTGAGCACCACTCAATTGCAAGGTCAGGTCTTAGACACAATACCTGAGCTTGGTACTGTGCTTCTACCATCAATCCCTAACTGATTGACAAGTCCCTTTAAGCCAAGGGCCTGGCTATGTATGGAGGTGACTAATGATCATGGTGACCACTGGTCGAGGGTTGAGATAGTTGTGAGAGTAAGAATGAGCAAGGTCCAAGGCAGATGGTGCTCTAGATATGGAATCAAGTTCTAGTGTAAGGACTTAGACTGAGACGTCTTAGAACTACTCCTAGTCTGAGTTGACAAGGAGAACTCGATAGAGTTCCCATTCAATTGTGGTACACTACTTATACATCTCCTGTGTTTGCTTCTATTTATAAACTCCCATGCATCTCTTTTTAGTTGTTTCATTTCATGTGTCTGCTGATTTCCTAGTTAAAAGAAAAGAAAAAGGAAAAGAAAATAAATAATGACTTAGCTGTTTTGGCCATGTTATGACAATAGAGTTCCCATTTGATTCTGTATACTACTTATACAACTACTACATGGTCTGTATACTACTTTCCCACACTTATCATGTGATGTGACCTTGTGACATCCTGATATGTGACTGTGACATACAACATTGTCATGTGACACTTTCCCACACTTCTTCCTTATGTAGTAAGTCCAAATAAGAAAAGAAAAGAAAAGAAAAAGAAAGTAAAATAAAATAATGACTTAGCCATTTTGCCAAGTTATGACAGAGAGGGTGTTGTTTATATTTGTCTCTGAGTTGTTCTGTTATTTGGTAACTTTGTACAGATAGTACTGCAGATAGGCCAGAGCATTGGCTACAGTCTAGGATGTATCCACATGTAACATTTGTATGGAGTGGAATGTTTTGGAGGGTTGGCTGAGAGCAAAAGAAGACATCCTGAGAGAGGCTGTCCACTGCATTCTACCAAGGCTCCATTTAGGAGATCCTAATCTGCTGTAAGAGCAACTGGAGTAGAGTAGACTCCAGGAGAATCCTTAGTAATATTACACTCCTAAGTACATTACAATTCACCTCTAGGAGAATTCTTAGAGATTAGGATAAGGCTCCTGGGGTATACTCTACAATATATATACTCCTACAGCTGAGATATCCCTGATCCTATAGTCCTGTTAGTCAGGGTTAGAAGCCTCTGAGTTGAGCTAAGGGGAATTAAATATTACATAATAATATTTAATTAGGTGCAGGATCACTCTGGGATGTGAGTCTGGTATTTTAGAGGTGGTGTTAGTAGGGTCCCCTTATATAAGTTGTAAAGACTCAAGGTTTACCCTAGGTGGATGTTGTAAGAGGACCCTACCAACACTGCCCCTGGAATACTAGACTCATATCCTAGTGTTACACCACAAGCAAATTTTGCATGAAAAGTAACATTTGATACACTTTATGACAACAGATTCTTGAGAAGAATTCACTCTAGAACCCATTATACATATATTCTCAGGTAGAAGTAGAGTCAATAACCAATCTAGAGCAACACCAAAGGTAGACAAAGCTCACTACTAAGACTCAAGAGAGAAGTGCAATGAACTGGTATCAAGCTATAAGGATATTTCTAATAAAATAGCAATCTAGAACCACTTATGGGTAACTATAGTTTGATATTGTTACAGGATCCCTGTTCTGTCTTGACCAGTCAAAGGGAGCATACTTAGAACTAGGAACAACACTTACAAATAAGCATTGATCTCATCAGTACCACTTTATTTTCAGAGAAGATGTATTGGTCACCACTCAGAAGGGCATAGACTCTTATATAGAAATAGTTACCAATCATGATACTAATTGCTGCTGCTATATTTGGCAATAGATAAGAAACAGATGGCAATTTAATTAATTGCAATTGTCCATAGAACAGTAGAGCAATGAACAAAAGAGAATTTTACTAGAACAAAGACAACAATGCTTTCTCAAAACTCAGCTTGATGCTAATCTCTAACACAACCAGTACCATCTGCCTGTTTTCTACAACAGATCCATATAAAACCTTCAGGAGAAAGGCATTTGTCAAGGTCTATTGGTATGCTTTCACTGTGATTCATAAGTTCTTTGCTCATATCCAGTTTACCTTCAACAGAAGTATGATATTTAGATTCTTTTATTCTTTAATACAAAATAGTACCACTTGCACACCTGAATGGAACCAGCATTCACCAAATTCTCTCTCTGTGTTCCTATCATAACAGTTCCAGCAATTGGAACAAATCTTCTATCTTGAAACAATGGTGTGAGTTTTATAATAAATCATAATAAGCTCTTTAGAAAGGGCAATCCCAACAGCTGGCTCTGTGGATATTATTTTTACCAACACCTCTTGAAGTTACATAGCTGGAATGGTATTGACAACATTCTTCAATTTAGTCCTTATCTCCTCATTGAAATGGATATTGACTTCAGAGATTTCAAAGTCAGAGTTGCATAGAGAGCCACTTGTTGTACTGTCTCCATCTGCACCTAAAGAGTCTGAAAGAGTGGTAAGGTCAATGACTTCAGGTTTATTATCTCCATGGGATGACATGGCCTAACAAATAATCTATCCAGTTTTGTAATTAAGTTAGATATGCAATCTCACCTTTTATGAGATGAGGGTAATATTGAGTTCAGAATAATAATAGAAGGATTCTACTAGGTCTATTTATTTCTGCCCAGAACAATAGATAAAATAATAAATATGAGATCTGACCTATTTTTAGTGTAGCACTGGATAATCCACTATCAGCAGCATTGTGTGCTGGTTTTGGATATTGAATGACTATCTCTAACTCAATACTACATATGATTTTACATTCTTTGATGATTGATGATTTTTATTTGGCAACTAGTATCAAGGTATAGATGGCCTTATCTATAAGATGGGCAAAGTTGACATATGATATACCACTCTGATATCACCCAACAGTGTTATTGACAAGTACAACAACCTTGCTGATCCCAAGGCTACAGCCCAGGTCCACAACATTGTGATGGACATCTTCAACAATCCATACAAAGCATGCAAGCAAGGTGACAAACTAGGTTATTTAATACAGGGGTAAAGTGCCTGTGCAAAGCATATTGTTACTTCACTGAGCTTTTTTTTCATATATTTTGGCAAAGAGCCCTTGCATTGATGATGCCAAGAGATGCCTGTATCAGTTACTTTACCAAGTGTCACATTCATGGCAATGAACCTCCTGAGCATTATCAATGTAAGTTTCAATATCATAATAAAAAAGAATGCACAAGCTTACATATAGTATTCTAGGACATGTATTTCTAACCTGTTAAACTATCTCAAGGAATTGCATTCTACAGCATCATCACATCAATCATTCACAAGCACAAGGTAGACATTCCTGCTACAATGAAGTAGCTCAAAGTATTTGGCAAAGACACAGTGGCCACTTTCCTAACCAGTATAAATGCATCACTGTCACAGGGGCCTGAGACTGGCAATAAAGTCCAGCAATATATTAATGATATTAGTTACATCATTTGAGGGACAGACATCTGGTGTTACAGATCAGAGAGATACTGGAGAGAAAAAGGAAAGAAAATTAGGAGGACCCAAATAGTAATGCTCTTCTTGGAATTAACAAGGCCCATTAACCAAGGAAGAGCTTGAAGCTGCCATGGTACTTTATTTATAATTTTTATTCATTTAAATAGCATAGTCTAATTGTGGTGATATTACAATATACCAAAATAAGACAATATTTATTTATTACAATTTGAATATGGGTATTTACTTGAATATAATTGTATCTCAGTGAATCTCAGAGAAGAGTGAGAAATAACCATTCAAAATTTGGTCTAAAATATTTAGAACATATATAACAGATACCCTAAAATATGTTAACAAGATTAGTTTTCCCATATCCCTAAGACCATACATGGAACCTAGATATGCTTCTGGTAACTTTCATGAATCCCAATACAAAATACTCAATCAATAGTCATATCTTCTCCTGTCAATGCAGCAAGTGCATCATTGCCATACTCTCTAGGTATTATGTACCACAAATGCCATTTGTCTACACTTCTATTATAGCTACTGATGAGTCCCATTCAAGAAATGATCTGTGTAGTTTGGTTAGAAGGAAGTATAGACTGGTCATTAAACCAAACCTTTTTTTACTGGCTAAAGCACTTCTTGTGTGATATCTTGGAATATTGCAGGCTTTAATTTTTTTGGAGGGGGGGAACACATTGAGATGAGATGAAATGAGCAAAAAAAAAAAGAAGCCAAACCTGAATGAAATTCCACAACTGCTCAAGTATTCATATTGTTTTTCTTAGTATAGGATACCACCTCTCTCTATCCCTCAACCACAGCCTCAAACTGTTCTTGTACAATCTACCACTCTTGTCAGGCCTTATTCTGCTTTCAATACCATTCAATTTTTTCACCATTGTTGTTAGTGAGATCAAACAATATCTTGCTTCCTTGATCTGTCTCTAATCATAATCATGAGAATTCAAAAGTCACTTTTGTTAACATTCATGAACATACCTATCATGTCTCAGACTACCTCAAATCCTCTAATTGAGGTATGTAATATTGAACTTCACTCTGAATTATCACTTGAGCCTCAAAAAACAGCCATGTCTGGGTATCTCGCAACACTATCTACAACAGTCTACTAATATGCAGTTTGTTCCCTTTTCCTCTCCTTTTTTTTCTCAATGGAAGAGGATGTCATACAGAGTCCAAGTCAACTGTAAGCTCATCATCATTATTATCACTTACATTATTGTTGTTGTCAGGCATTTCGAGACTAGACAAGCTGCTGATGAATACAGTTGACAAGTTGAAGGCCATAAAGGCTTGAAGGACAGTGCAGACTTAGCAGAGGGCTGTTAGGCATAGCTCATGGAGGATGTGAGGACAGAGAGATCATCTAGATAGGTGGATGCTTGTTGTTCAAGTTCCCATAAAAGAGAGTAGATCTTGGGGGCAATAGATTGGAAATATATATATAAAAGGTGGTGTTAAGCTGTTTGGGAAATGTCCTATATGTTCTTTGAGTTTTGGAAACACTGTGCTAGAGAGATATACCTAATTATATATTCTCTTGGAGATGTTGGCAGTGAGGGCTTGAAGAGAGCCTACAAAGGACATTTTGATCAATGTCATGGTACAAGCTATAGATTGTTGGAATTGAAGCAGAAACAAGTCAACTTCATAACAATCTCTCTAGAATACAACAAGTGAGGTTGCCATCAGTATCCAAACAAGAGAGAGGTGTATGTGATTTCTCATAAAGGCAATGCAGATATTAATACACTCAACTATGTACAAAAAGTTGGGCTCAAAAATAAGGAATTTGCTGGGATGATTGAGCATATGAGTTGCACAATTAAGCTCTTGTCTGTGAGCAACTGATCTATCTATTAACATTAACCAGTTGTATAGAGAATGAGAGACTATATCCTGAGCACTAAACTGACAATGAATTAAGACAAAAGTGATATTAGTCAGTCAAGAAACATACCAGCTGTCACAAAAAAGTGATTACTAAATAGTGATATAGAGGTATAACAAAATACCTGTTCAAAGAACTACATAAATAGCTAGACCCTCATTAGCAAGTAGTCTTGCTAATGTTGCCCTTTTGGTGTAGTGGTAAACCATACAGTATGTGACTACTGGTCCATAGTACAACTGTGACACCAGCCCTGAGAGCATTGATGCTTGCAAGCTCAAGATCATTTAGAAGAGCCTTTGCCTTGTGTAAGCTGTCCACTTAAAGATATGTGGGACATTTAATCGACATTTAATCTTGGATCATGGGAAAGTAGATACTACCTTGAACTGGATAAGGATAGGTTAGGAGTATAGGTTCTTATGTGTATCAACCATCTTCCTTGGCCATAGGTGCTTTACCAATAGGATGTGAGGTCATGCTTATGAAGTAATTGGCTAATATATTGATGTAAGGTTCAGATGCTTTTCAGAAAAGCATAAATTGTTTGTCACATGCATGGGAAATCAAATGTTCATGGAACAACCATTCAGAATATTGTTACAAGAAAAATGAATGAATGTTGTATAGAAAATAATCAAAATATCAGACTACAGAGAGCTGATACTAAGCACTTTTTGCATGCCTCAATATGTTGTCAGAATAACCTAACTCTTTGGATTTCTTCACATCATTCTTGAAAAAAATAACTATTGACAATATATAATCAATCAGATGCCTCAAATGTACTCAGCTCATCTATGATGTTCTTTATATCAACAGAAAAAGACCCTTGAATTATGTTGGGATCAAGTCCAATGTAGATGATGGTATTTATGTTGGCCTCAAAGTAGCATTGATGAATTATATAGTGGTCTACCTTCATACATGTGAATATGATGTACAATATAATTTATTTGATCCTCCAATGCCTTAAAATAGTATCTCATCTAGATGGAGGACAGGTTCCCCCTACTTTTCCTAATGGAGGCTGGGGATCCTACTGGTTCAGTCATTGTTGATCTTGACCTGAAAAACTCCACCACAAATCAGAGTGCTACAATTGCTGCATATGGAGTTTACACTGATGCAGGTAGAAGAAGAGATTGCCTTGTCATTCTCAATTATGCCAATCCTACCTCTGCCAATGAGGATGCAATTCAGCAGTTCCACATTCCCACAAAAAGTTTTCTATCAGACCCTGACTGTACCTGACATGACCAAGATAACTAACATTACATGGGCTGGGCAGACTATATGTCAAAATGGTGACCTTGAGGAAGAACAAGAAATGAGCACTATAGATTGTAAGGCTGGGTGTTTGATCAATGTTCCCAGACTGGGCACCACACTCATTTGGCTGGATTCAGAAGGAAAGCTCTTCATGGACAATTTGACAATTGCTTCATACCAGTATTTGTCAAATGAGATGAAAGGTTTAATGTTATCTGATATGACTACTTAGATAATATTAGCTCCTGTAGTATTTGGAACTTTGGCTTTTGTCTTTTGGCATATCTATTTATTGTGAATACCCTAGTTTGTCTCAATTCAGATTTTGCTGTAAGATGCTCTGAAATTGGAGAGTGGTGTTATAAAGACTAATATCTCACAGCTTCAAGCATAATGGAATATGAGTGAGATCATTTGATGCATTGGCTACATTGTAGTACCTTTTCACATAAACAAATAACCAGTTGTGTGAATTTTGCAAGTAAGTTAACAAATTCAACCTTTGAGTTGGTAGGACACTTGCTTCAGGTACTAGACTCAGGAGAAAGAAAAGTTCTGACATGTAGCTCATCCAAAGGTGATATAGAGGGAGGAAAGAGCTGACATCTATGACAAGATAAGCACAATATGTTTCAAAACTGAAATTTCTGTAATAGAACATCCAACAAAGTCATGAACCATGCCATCTACCTGGCCATGGTCCATTTAACATGCTGTCTACAATACCCTAGCCCAGTCAACTAACACATCTTGTACTACAAAACAGTGCTTCTTTCCTCGTCTTTCACACATGCAGGTTTTAGTTTGGTGGCCTAATTGATATACTAGGTGCTGTGAATGCCATCTGTCCATCTTTTCCCTTTTTAGTGTGTGAATAACAAATCAATGTTGTGAATTAGATATGTATGTACACATCCCCCCCATTGGGAAAGCGTGATTAAATGGCATAGATCAATTATTGCCCCAGGCAGGTGCATGGTGGCTTGAAGAGTCTGCAAAAGCTCCCCCAGGATTGTTCTGTGGCTTTGCATTGGGAGGTGTGAAGAACTTGTATGCTTTGTGACTAGAAGGGCTCTGGCCTCTCATCAGTAAAACAGAAGCAGCAGCAGACGCAATCACAGTCTATCAAGATAGAGATCAGCAGCTATCGAGATGAGATGAGAGTAACTTACCGACTTCTGAGTTCATCAATGATTGTCTCCTCAGAACCAATGAATAATCAAGCATCCGATGACAATCAAGCATATTCTGATGTCAATTCAAAACAAAAAAGATAACGCCACCCAATTGACAGGGCATGTGAGTGAGGAAGAGATCAATCAGGCCTTCAGTGTACATACGTGTATGCGATACAGAGAGAGAGAGAGAAAAAAAGAGAGGTCATCAGAGCACACGTGCGTGTATGTGGGGTGGGGTGGGAGTGAGTTATATATATATATATATACACGTTCTCTTGAAAAGGCAATTGCCAAAGCAGGAAAATACTATATGGAGTGTTGAGGAGTTCCGGGAGATTCCAAGCGCACATGAAGGAGGTCCAGGGACAAAGGTTATATATAGACATGAGCCAATGTCATGCCTTCTTGGAAAGGGATATTTCCAGAGCAGGAAACTACCATGTGGAGGAAATTCGCAAATGGGGCAAAAATTCCCAAAAGCAGCCCGGAGCATGGCCGACCTCCAGGGAAATATATAATTATGTACTACCTAGTAGAGAGGTAAATTCATGAACATCGCATTGCAAAATATGCGTGCGTGAGAAACCCGAGCTCACACTGCAAATGATTGCAGTCGATTCATCTACAAAAGTGGTGATCACATGGTGATCAAACACTTTTTCCTAACCCTGGAGCGCTTGATCAAACATCTTTCTGAGTATACATAGAGCAAAGTAGTAGTTCGAACCTTAGTTCTCTGATCACTTTGTAACACAACGTGACCTCCTGAAGATGGTCGACTTTAATTTATCAACTCCCTTTTTCCCATGGTAGAAGGCGATACAATGATCATCAAGAGACAGGGTAGCAGTTAAACAGTTTGCCCGATGTGATGATTGATCTACCCCTAAGATACCACCGCCTTGTCCTGCCACTATGACTCCCATCAGTCATCATGTTGTACTCCACTGAGCTCGGGACTGAGATAAGTCCATTGTGACTCAGTAGCACTCATATATGTAACAGCTTCAGTGACTGACTGCAGATAGACACAGACATGATCACAGTGCCCCAATGTACAATCAACATTCACTCCGGCACTTGTAGAGTGTGATCTGAGACAGCAGAGTATGGTTTCAATCAGAACGAGATAACTGCTCAAAGCTCAAAACTACCGCAATCTGTCATACTGCAAGGGCTTTATATACGGGAAGTCATTCATTTTCTCAAACTGGAATTTCACGCATATAGTACATCCTCAGAATTTCCCAGATCCTTGTGGGAGGTCATCCGATCACTAACCGTTACATCCAGAATCCTTTCCATGTGAGGTTGCATTCCTCATTCCTAATTTTCTTATATAAGAATATCCATTGAAGTAGCTATCCGATCTTCCTCCGCTTGTTGACCCTCCCCCTCCCCTGCGAAACGAGAAATCCATGACGGTCTTTCCTTTCACCGAAGTTGCTTGTCTTATAAAGGTTCTTGTTTCCTTCACCTACGCTGATCTTGCAACGATTCTTATTCCCGTAGTATGCATCATTTCTGTAACGATCTCTCACACCTTGCTGATTCTCCTCCCAGTCCGCAATTTCATCCGTTGTCGCTCCAATTTCATCCCTAAGAAATGGTTTCATTGCCGTTCTATGGATATGGGTGCATCTCCTGTATTGCAATGTTTCCAATCAATGCAATTCTGTTGCCGAGGATCTTAAAAATCGACCGTGGCGACCCATCCCAGGGGGCCTCATATCGCAGGCAAATGCTCGGATTCTCCGTTGGGCATTGATCATCCCATGCTTATGTTTCTCAACTACTTTCGGGCTGCCAACTGTTTTGGCTAGCACATTCATGGCGATGACTACGATTTTTTACGATGATTTCAAGTTTTCGGGACACTGGGCTGCAAAAAATATGTGCACCCTTTTTGCCTACATTTGTTTCGAAGTAGGGGCAATGATGATAATGGGCATGTTTTCTTGTTTCTGCCTATTACCATACCGCAACTGAAATCCCTAGCAGGATCTTCTCATAATATAGATGCCATCGCCTTTCGGGCTTTGAGAAGTAGTAGCCTGATAATCTTATCAACCATTCACGTTCAGGATTTTCCTGACGTAGAAGGTGACATCGTGCTAAACAGGAAAACGGTACCTATCATCGCTCCTGTCATATCTCGTGCATTGACTAGCATTATGATTACTTTCTGGTCTATCTACACCGCAATTATCTGGAGGATTGGTAATTGGTGTTCTGGAGTATTGCTTTTTGTGGGCCTGATTGTAGCGTGGAGGTTGTATTTTCTTCGTACTACATCTGAAGACAAAAAATCGCGTGTTGTGTATAATGTGAGTAGCTCATGAATTCTATGATCTGAATAACTGACGTTCTTTGTAGGGATGGCTAGTGATGCTTCACCTCCTTCCTGCAAATGCTCGTTGGGGAACTTTCAGTTATTAATCAAACTGATGGAATACTCGGGCTGTTCCGATTGAGAGTTTTTGACAGTGCCTCAAAGCTACCTGTGATAAAACAATTATGTAATTATTGTTTTAGATAACTCACATCATTCCTATCCCTTAGATACAGCCGCCTGTATATATAAAGACTAGGTACTAGAATGCAGGTGTCGCTTTTCTCCTCCCATATCTTACACAACCACTGGATGCTATCTAGGTGAGTTAGTTGGTATCTAACACCGAGCAATGCTTGCTGTTATCATCTGAACAGGCTATAGGCCCTGTAGGGCAAGTACTGTGTGGACAATGCAGCCACAGGCACAACAAATCATTAGCATGAGTACTTTACACCCTATGCCCACCTGGTGGTCATAATACAGTAACTGACACCATATTCTTGCTATCTAGGACATGTCATCTCAAACCATCAATCTCCTCTGCACTTTTGATGACTATACTACAGCCTGTCATGTAATCAATGCTATGGGCTGCTATATGGTGCTGAACAGCAGACCACTTCTGATTCTTGTCAACAACATTGAGACAGATGAATCTATTAGGGCCCAGAACAATTAGGATGACTAGGATACCAAGGCATATGGTAATTTAATGTTATACATCTCCCCTGACATTAGAATCCTTGCTGTAAAGGCACAAATGCAGGACACAAAGAAGCTCCTTGACTGGCTGAAAATTCAGTACAGCACCATGAGTACCTCAGCTGCCTACACTGATGTTATTACTGTCAACAAGCTTTCTGTGTTATAGAATTACATTGGGATTATGACTATTATCAGTCCTGGACTAATAACAAGTAGATGGTAGAAGAGATAATAGCAATAAGAGATGAGGGAGACAAAGATGATGTAATGGATGATATATCAGCATACCAAGGTTAGGACTTCAGACTTGATTGGACTAATTATAGATATTGGACTAAAGGAGAAACATTGGATAAACCTTGGGGTAATTATGGACAAATCTTATAATAGTTATGAACTTTAGGATAAATGGGGAAACCTTGGACTAACCCATTTATAGACTTTGACTCAACTAGTCACTTACTGTTACTCACTAGTACTTAGGATAGTAGTTCTTGTGACATTACTAGTTAGGATAAATACAATCCAGAAAGAGAAGGGAATGGCAAGTTCTCTCTTTCTATGATTTATCTAAAAACCCACTTCTCTTAGAACCCCACATTTTCTCCAGTCTTTGGATTAACTTGTGGAGTGTAACTAAAAGTCTTGATATTCATCCTTTTGATATAACTCTTCTGAAAACCTTAACCAGACCCTTTGTAGAGAGGCAAAGAGATATCAAGTGTTGACATAGGCTTAAGGTTGAAGCATACATTCACCCTTGTGGTCTAGAGTCTTAACATTCTGTTCTAGAAGATTGTGGCCTCACTTCCACTATAAACAGGCTCTTAGCCCTCTTTACTCATCTGTTGTGTGACTCAAGTTGTGGCAACTTAGAGGGCAAGCTCTTTGAGGGTTACAAAGAGAACTTGATGGGGTTTTCTGTTAAGCTATACAGAGTTGTCCAGGAAAGATCAATCCTATCTTTCATTCCCAATCCTTTTATTCACCATTAAAGATAATTCAGGAAGATTTTCTATTCACAGAAGCATGGTGTCATGACACAGCCAAATGGCTAAGTTATTATTTATATTTCTTTTCTTTTCTTTTTATTTAGTTAGGAAATCAGCAGATACACAAGAGGAAATGACTCAAAAGAGATGTATGGGACTTTACAAATAGAAGTAAATACAGAATGTATATGAGTAGTATATAGCAATTGAATGGGAACTCTATTGAGTTCTCCTTGTCAACTTAGACTTGGAGTGTGATTAAGTCATTTCAGGCTAAGTCACTATACATGGGGTGCTAGGTTGAGAACAGAACTAGATATTAATAAGCAAGAATTGTATAAGGGGACAGTGGTCACCCTAGGGTAGGGCTTAGCTAAGTATCTGATTTGCAATCTATCTAGTAGATCTTATCTTATGATACATATTCATTTACTCTCTTGCCTCTTTGTTTATATGCCATCTTGATTATTCTATTTATCCTAATTAGGAAGTACTATTATTGGACTGTAGCTCACATGACTGTGCATAGACTATCTCTTATAGTATGTATAGGAGCCTATATTAGTAGATTTACCCTTACTCAAATATCACTCTAGCTTCTGGGACCCTTACCTAGCTTTCCAGTGTAACCTCCAGCCTCTAGTCTGATGTTATCCTTACAGATACCTAGCTAGGAGTAGTAATGATATATTAGCATCTTAGCTTAACCTGGGTACCCTGAAAAGAAGTGATTATACTTGGCTTTTAGGATTCAAAGGTAGAGGTCCTCAGTATTTGGGACAAAAATTTATCCTTAGTGATACAGAAAACCTAGAGGGTCTAGCTCCTAATCTAGATCATCAGCAATTATTTCCTAGTTCAGGTAATTCAGCAATTTAGGATCTCTGGATAAAGTGTTCTTGATTTCTGAGTATATTATGTTCAAGTCCAAAGCATTGGCAGTATAGAGGGATGCTACTAGTAGGCATACATTCTCTGTCTGTGAGAATACTTGAGATTGTATGAATATAGGTTAGAAATTTAGAAGTCTAGAAGAGCCTTGGCTTTTGTTAGTGAGTCTAGGGTATACATCTTAATGACATATTAATATGTCTGGTTTGGTATCCAGTTTTCTAGGCCTGAAGTAGATAGACAGATTAAACTAGGATAAAAACTTTAACTAATGTGTCTGGTACCTGGTTAGCAATTTTGGGCCACAAAAATATTCTAAATTTTCATGATCTATAATAATATCAATTGGTATAAAAATACCTTCTAGATAATGTTTCTACTTCTTGAATGCTTTAAATACTACTAAGAGTTTCTTGTTATATATATCCTAATTGATTTCTACTGGATTTAGAGTTTGAGAGTAGAATGCAATCAGTTGTAGATTCTCTTCTAAATATATAGACAAAATGGTAGCTATCATAAAGTCAGAAGCATCTGTCTTCAGCACTATAGATAAGTCATAATTCTAATGAGTTAAGACTAATGCTAACTTTAGATTCTTGAATGCTGTTTGGCAGTTAGAACTCCAGTATTAGGATATGTTTTACTAGGTGAGGTAAGTGAGGGGGGCTGTATGGTGAGAGTAATTGAAGATAAAGTATTGATAGAAGTTTGTGAAACCAAAAAAAGCCTGTATATTCTTGATCTACTGTGGGACTGGCTAGTTCTTAATTATTTTTACCTTGTTTTCATCCATTTGCCCTTCTGGGCTTAGTATATAACCTAGAAACTTGATTTCTTGACAATGAAAGGCATATTTCTCAGGTGAGATATATAGGTTATTATCTTGCAAACAACACAGTACCTCCTTAACATACCCTTTATAGTCATTTATATTGTCAGAGTAGATCAGTATAGGCAATGACATAGATATCCAGTAAGTTAGAGAATAAGTTATTTATAAACTGCTAGAAGATAGAGAGTATATTAGCCAGGCCAAAAGACATGACTAACTACTTGAATAAGCTATAACAAGTATAGAAAGCAGTTTTTCATTCATCTCCTTCAACTATGTACACTAGGTGGTAGGCACTTTGTAGGTCTATCTTTGAGTATATACAAGCCTTTTTGGGAGTATCTAGTAGGTTAGAGACCAAGGGGATAGAGTACTAGTCCTTCTAAGTTAGTTTGTTTAGACCCCTATAGTCCATATATAGTCTTAGAGAGCTGTCTTTCTTCCTCACAGAGTACAAAGGAGCCATAAGGGGAGCAAGAGAGTTAGATGATTCTAAACTTCAGGTTCTTGTCTATAAATTCCTAGAAAGTATATAGTTCAAGAGGGAAGAAGGAATAAATAGGTCCTAGAGATAGTATTGAACCTTTCTCTGTCTAGATAGTGAGGTTATACACCCTATGTTTGGATAGAACTTTAGCTTGTTACTTGCTAAAGACCTGGATAAACTTATGATAATTTCTAGGAATATTGCTGAGGTCTAGTACATTCCCTGTAAGTAAACTAGTCTAACCAAAGATGTTAGAAGAATTTATGGAAGAAAGTTGAAAGATAAATAATCTTTTTAATTTACTTGCTATCTTAGAAGTGGTAACATTGACCAAAGATACCCTTAGGGGTTCTTTTAGAGTACTCAAGGTCTTAGTCTAAACTTTGGTTACACTAAGTAGTTTAGGGACAGCTTGAGAGTCCTTTGAATTTCTAGATTGTATACTCTGGATTTTCCAGTATAGATTAGTTAATTTAGGTATACAGAAGCTTACTAACTTCTCCTTCCAGTTAACTATTGGGTTATAGTATTGAAGCCAGTTATAACCTAGGTATGAGCCTTCTAGAGAGATTACAAAGAAATCAAACAGGGTATAAAGACTATATTCAAACTTGATCAGTAGTATTAACATTTTTGATACACAATGATTACTAGTACCATCTATCAAGGTTAAAGGATAAGAGGTAACTTTTTAAGCTATTAGTCTATGAGTTAACACAAAGAAGAAATCTATAAAGGAGTTGAAGGAACCAGAGTTAACCATACCCAAAAATACCCCAGAAATAAGCTCAGAATGCAAGACAATAATGAGAGATCTTAGAGTGCCCAGATATAGAGTAGGCTTCTAGATAATTACTATACAGTTGTTCCTCTAGATGTTTGGAATATTGTTTTAGCATTGTTTGAAATTTCAGAAACAAAAGGGACAAAATCAAGGAAGGTGACTTAAGCTTCAACAGAGAAAAGAGAACAATTCAATAGCTTAGGACAGGATCTGGTCAGGTAGCTAGATTACTACAGTATATACAGAGACCAAGATTCAATTGGCATTAATACTCAGTGGCAGTTGACCTCCTATCAGGACCTAGGATATTTAAGAGAAAGGATAGCATGGACTCAACAGAGGTGACAGGGAAGGCAACTATCATAAGTTGCCTTGACTATGACCAAGAACTTGTATTATAAGATGACATAAGATGGAATTAAACTGGTAATCTACTAGATAGTTGTAGAATAACATTAGTGTAAATAAGGGAAAATAGCATACTTGTATAAGTAGCTAGTACAATTGATTGAGAACTTCAACAAGTTCTTTTTGTAACCCTCAAAGGCTTGTCTACTAAGTTATCACAACTTGAGTTGCATAATAGAAGAACTCAATACCACTTCTTAGATACTGCTTACCTCAAGCCTTGTCTATTCTTTTACTCTTATATCATTCTGACCCTCAACTGGTGATTATTGTGATCACTAGTCATCTCCATATATAGCTAGGCCCTTGGCTTAAGGAGACTTGGTAGTCAGTTAGAGACTACCAGTAGTAGTATAATACCAAACCCAGGTATCATATCCAAGACCTGATCTCATAACTGGGTAGTGTTGTTTAGTAGGTTACTTATATTCTTTTTACTGTATAAGCTTTGTGTTGAGGTCCCATTGTTGATTGCATACATAGAAGAATAGTGCTATACTCTTAAAGAAGCACTCTAGAGTAGAGATCCTCTCTATGAGGTAATTGTTTACAGTTTGATTGGAGCAGTAGTTAGTAAGGCAGTAAGTACTTGATGTTAAGATTTTTAGACCAGTGCCCAATGACAGGGCTAGTTTTAGCTTTTGTCCTCTTTCTATCTCAGTAGCTTTTCAGAAACTGAAAAGCTCTCTTTTGGAGTTTTAACCAGGTTATAGAAAAGATGATTTCTTTTTCACTTTAGAATAAAATCCTAATTTTTAGAAGGAATGATCAGGAATATGTATTCCTGTTAATAGAAGACAAAAAGATAAAACCTAATTCTACAATCATATTTACTTTCAGTATTTATAGTTTTATCAAGTCCTGAGTCAAAGAAAAGTAGGGTCTCTTTAAAATAGTTTATAGGGTCTAAGAAATAGAAGGGTTTACTGTTAAAGTAAGTTTACTATCAAAGTAAGTTCAATAAGTCCAAAAGAGTCTAAATGTCTATGCTTTCATTAATCAAGATCTCCATCTCCTTCTGTTTTCTGCACCAGTCTTTCTATTCTTCCTTTTCCTATTCTTATCCATATAAGTGTTCATGCTCTTCTTTTTCATATATCCATTCCAGGAAGGTAGATTTATTTGTTATCTCTTCTTCTTCTGTTTTAGTTTTACTAATATCTAGAATCACTAGATCAGTGAATGTATCAAGTGATTCTAAATCCATAACACTTGGCTGGATGAAGACTTGAGCATCCTAGCAAGTGCAAAATTAGCTTGAGTACAATGATAAGAGAATTACAACATAATGACCTTCCAAGCCTTGATTGAAGATATGAGATAGATGCAAAAGGAATTGGGGAAGATGTAGAAAGTAGTAAGGGTAGCAAGAGAGAGAGGAGAGCAGCTGGAGAAGATACCACCTAATGTATAGACAATGGTAATAGTATAGAGGACAACAATTGCAATGCTGATAATAGCAGCAGGAGAAGAGTAAAGGAGGAGAGAAAAAGATGAAGAAGCAGAATAAAGAGAGATATAGAAAATATCACAAAAGAAAAAAGAAAAAAGAAGAGAAGAAAAAAAAGGAAGCTAAGGAACATGACTCAAGAGTGACAAGAGAAGAAATGGAAATGTACCAAGGATATAGAAGAGAGCAGAGGTGTAAAAGATATAGGTGGTTTGGACATTTAGCCTGCTACTGTAAGGGGTTGAAGTGGGAAGAGAAGGAGATCAAAAGTAAAAACAGGTAGGAAGTATTGAGTAGCAAGGTAATACAGGTGGAGAATAGAGAAAGAATTGTAGCATAACCTTTTAGGGCAGATGCACTAATAAGAGCAAAAGAAAGATTTGACAAGTGGATAATAAAATAAGATAATAGAAGTCCAAAAGTTCCTTCTTTAGACCAAATATTATGGCCAGTGGTTATAATACATGTAGTACAAGAAGCTATCTGAATCTGTCAGCTACTTGAAGATCTGGGTTATAAACAAACTAGTCCCACTACTCTTTTTGGTGACAATCAAGGTACAGTTGCTCTTGTAGAGAATCTCAATGACTACCTATGAACCAAGCATATTGCACTTCACCAACACTTTATTTGCTTTGCTGTTTCAAATAATATAGCTCTAGACCAAAGTATCACAGTTTTACAAAAATGCTAGGTCTTAAGTCCATATCTGAGTAGAAGTATTACAGATTAAAGCTATAGACACAGACTTAATTTGAAGTCACACAATGTTGATTCACTTATATAATAAAATATATCTAGTTTTTACTTCTGAACTATGTCAAGGACTGCCCTATTCTATAATTCATGAGCTTCTAGTACTTTCCAGTTCTAATCTAGGTCTATTATTATTCCAGGCCATCAAAGTTGATAGGTATGTCTGATCTGTAATGTTCTAGAGAGTTGTAACAAATAATAATCCTTAATAGTGGTCTTGCAAGTGCATTGTTGTACTCTTAAGAGTCATATAAGTAGCCAGTTGGTCTTTTTTAATTGAAGATTAACTATCTGGGAGTAGTAGTGATGATAAGAAATATTTGAGATAATTAATAGTGGTGATCATGGCTATTACTCTGCCTCTTGAGTATGTTTATACTGAAAGCTATAATCTGACAGCATTATAAGAACAATAGAAAGCTATCTTTCTTATTCTAAAGACAGATTAGATATAAAATATATCCAAAATATTATTTATTAGTAAATTGTTGTTAGGCTTAACAGCAGAATGTTATAAGACATCCTGCTAACCTAACATCTCATTAGCCTTCTAGTATCTAATTTATGACATCTAAACATTTAATGGACTCAGTTTATCAATAGTTTTAGAACATGTGATATAAGTATCATATGACATGACATATGATTGTAGAATATTTTAGAAGGTCATGTGATTGTAGGAGATAGGCATACAGACCAAGAAGAAATTGTATAAGTAGTAGCTCAATTCCATAGAAAGCTCTATTGAGTTTTTCTCTTTCAATCCTTATCAATTAGGTAGAGACCCATCTAAGTTCATACCTTAACATTAGAACTCAATACCCTAGGCAACCCCTCATCTCAAAGCCTTGCTATCACTTACTCTCACATTGCTATTAACTGTTGAATACAGCATCCAATAGCCATCTCTCTATAGCTGGACTCTAGGCTTAAGGGGTCTTGTCAGAGAGGAGATTCTGATAGTAAACAAGTGTGATAATATCTGGGCCACATTTTAGACCAGACCTTACAACTAGGTGATGCTTTTAGTTACTCTTCTTCATTATCTGTTCTGTACTGCAGGTCTATTGTGATCTATCCATACAAGGGAATAATAACCAAGCTCTTAAAGCCTCATCTAGCTTAGGGATTCCCTTCTTAAGTATTAGATTTGGGTTAACACTCCTCCAATATGTAGGGGATAGTGCTTAAGACAGAATACCAAGGTTACCAATCACTATCCAGCACTACTACTCTAACCTCAATGACTTCCACTAACTACTACTGATCCCTGCCTACATCTACTACTGTCTACAACTGATCTTTCACTATACCCACTGTAGACCTGGCAATAACTGTACCATAGCAGATAGAGCCAGTAACTAGATTACTGAGTATCTGAAAAGAAGAGTATAAGAACCTTAATGGAATGGAAGACACTTTAGCCATCAATCTACTAGTTGATATCTGAGACAAATAGACTTACTATTTTACTATTAGAGATAATATTGTTTTATCTTTCTTAGTCATTAGCTAGCTATAAGTTCAGATAAAGAAGACTACTCCTCTTCATATAAGAAATAATTATCACCACCATTACTATTACCACCACTATTCTACCCTATTATATCTCAGCAGCAATAACAACAACAGCAACTACCCATCTCATTATCTGGTCCAACTATACAACAGATGATATACTTTATAGTCCAGCAGTCCACCATTATTTAATATCTCCTGGCTCAGTAAGGAGGATCAACAGGGGGAGAAGAGTTGTCAAAAGAGAGAGGAGGACAGTGAGCTCTCAGCTACCCTCCTCCAATAATACAATGTTTTAAGATGTATCAAATTAAACAATGTAACTGGTACTCAAAACATTGAGGGAATAAGAGACTTAAAGAGAACCTTTAAACCTCTTAGAGAAGTGTAGATGAAAGTAAAGTTGGAAAAGGTGAATAGTTATAAAGGGGTATTGGTAAAGGTATTATTGAACAGTAGAGCTACAGAACTGTTTGCAGATAAGAAGTTTGTGAAGAAACATGGATTCAAAAAAGAAAGATTAGAGTGACCAATAAAAATAAGGAACATAGATGGAACAAATAATAGTAGAGGATTGGTAACACATAAATATAATATATACTTCAGAGGTCATATGGAAAGGATTTGAATAGATATATATGATTTGGGAAGAACAAATGTGATTTTTGATATACCATGGCTAGTAGCACATAACCTAGAAATATACTGGAAAAAGGAGGAGTTTAAAATGACAAGATGTCTACCACTATATGAGAAAAACAAGAAAATACAAAAGAAAAGAAAAAGAGGGAAATTAGAAAGGCAGAAAAGGAAGAGGACAATAGAAAAAATAGTGCTAAGAAAGTTTTAGAGGTAAAAAAAGGTGTTCAGAAAAACAGAGTCAGAGAGAATGCTAGTACAAAAGGCCTAGGATCATGCAATTGAATTAAAGAAGGAATTTGTACCAAGGAAAGGAAAGGTGTATTTACTATCAAGGAAAAAAAAAGAAGTGCAGGCCTTTGTAGAGGATCTATCACAAATGGCCACTTACTGATTTGTGATTGGTTGATTTAATAATCAAAGTGCTCAAAAAAGCAAAGTTAGACAAGCAGCAAAAGATGTTGTTAAGTCTGAGGTTTTTCCTTAGACATAAAGTCCTTAAATATATAATTGTGGTGGTGTGTGTACCAGGACAGTCTACCATATGATCACTACCTGTTGTTCTATATATAGGGGTGCTATTATTCTTGAAATAGAGATAATATAACCATCTTAGGGCAGTCCTTTGTTCTATTCAAGGACAGATGATAATCTATAGATAAAGATTAGTATTATGTGCAAGCATTGAGGACCTTGTATCTCCATGGGATCTTATTGCCTCAGGATCTATTTACAGCCAAAAGAAGCGCATTAAAGAGAGCTTCATGATGGTCATTGAAGCAAATGATTATGTCAAGCTGTTCCCAAGATATCAGCAATTTAGTATCTGGTAACTTGGTGATCACCAACTGATCTACTGATAACTCGGTGAATACTGATTGCCTTGAGATGTTTTTGGTACCATTTGAAAGGTCTTCTTAAGGGCTTCTTGTGGCCATTTAGATTGTTGAAATCAGTCAAGTATTTCTGGAGTTATGGTCCAAATGAAGTTTGTGACAGGATCAGCTAAGAAAAGGTTATATCTGACTATCAAAATCACTACAGACTTTGCCAGTATACGTTGTGATAAAAAATGATGGGAAATGAAGGATAGTGTAAGACTACTACTGCATAAACTAGTGGACAATCAAGAATATATATCCTTTACCTCTAATTGCAGACATATTAAATGAGATAAAAAGCAAGAAGGTATTCACAAAGCTTGATCTGCAATAAGGGTACAACAATATTAGAATTAAGGAAGGTAATGAGTGGGAGGCAGTATTTACAATGCATATAGGAGTATATAAGCTAACAGTTATATATTTTGGACTCATAAAGTTACCTGCCACCTTCTAAACTATGATGAATGACTTGTTCCAAGATATAATCAATCAGGTAAACATAGCAATGTTCATTGATAATATCATTGCAGCCACTGATACAGAAGAGGGACACAATAAACTAGTAGAGGAAGTACTGAAAAGACTAGAAGAGAATGATTTATTTATAAATCCAGAAAAATACAAGTAGAAGGTTAGAGAAGTGGAATTCTTAGGAGTGGTAATTGGACTGAGGGGAGTAGAAATGTAGAAAGAGAAGGTACAAGGAGTATTCAACTAGCCAACACTAAAAGATGTAAAAGACATCCAGAAATTTTTAGGGCTAGTAAACTACTACCACCAATTCATCAAGGACTTTGCCAAGATTGCTGCTCTACTGTACTTGTTGGTTAGAAAGAAAGAAAAGTAGAGATGGAAGAAAGAGTGAGTAGAAGCATTTTAGAGGATAAAAAAGATATTCATATCTGAACCAGTGCTAGTAGTGTCAAACTTGGATAAAAAAAATAAGAGTGGAAGCAGATGCATCAGATTATGCAATAGAAGGGGTCTTGTCAGTAAAATGCAAAGATAGGAAATGGAGACCAGTGGCTTTTATTTCAAAATCCATAAATCCAATGGGGTAAAATTATAAAATCTATGACAAGAAAATACTAACAGTTATCAGGTATTTGGAGATATGGAGATATTACTTAGAAGAAGTTAAAGTAAAGTTCAAAATATGGACAGACCACAAAAACCTATAGTATTTCATGACTAGCCAGAAATTAAATTGTAGATAGGCTAGATGGGTACTATATCTATCCAGGTTTAACTTTACACTAAAACATGTACCAGAGAAAAGCATGGGAAAAACAAATGGACTTAGTAGAAGACTGGATTGACAGAAGAGAGTAGAGAACAATAATGAGGATTGGATATTAATAAAACTAGAGTGGGTAGGGAAAGAAGTATGAAGAATAAAGGAAACACTGATAAAAGAAGAAGATTTAAAAGAAAATTAAAATAGCATAGGAAAAAGATGAGAATGTAGTAAAAGCAAAAGAGGAACTTAAGAAGTCAGGAGTAAAGTTCTTGAAAGATGAGAAGTGATTGATTGAGGATGATTTGGTAATGAAGGAGAAACAGATATATGTTCTAGAGGAGGGAGGACTAAGGACTAAAATTATCAGACTACATTATGACACTCCAGTAGAAGGGTATAGAGAAAGGTAGAAAATAGCAGAGTTGGTGAAAAGGAATTATTGGTGGTCAGGTATTACAAAGGAAGTAGAAAGATACATGGAGGAATATAATATCTGTTGAAGACACAAAAACTGATTGAAGGTTCCAGCAGGAAAGTTAATGCTGAATGTAGTTCCAGAAAAACTATGGAGATACATCAGTGCCAACTTCATTACAAAGCTGCTACTGGCTCAAAGGTATGACTCTATACTAGTAGTATATGACTGCTTGACAAAAATAGTGCATTTTATTGCTACCATAAAAAAATATCAGCAAAAGAGTTGGCAAGGTTGTTTAGAGACCAGGTATAGAAGTTGTATAGTCTATCAGATAGCATTGTGTCTGATTAGGGACCCTAGTTTGTAGCATAGGTTATAAATAAGTTGAACAAGTTGCTAGAAATCCAAACAAAGTTGTTGACTGTCTACTACCCCTAAACTGATGGGCAAACAAAAAGGATAAATCAGGAGTTGGAACAGTACCTTTAAATATTCATCAACCACAGGCAGGAACAGTAGCTAGAGTGGCTAGAAACTGCCAAATTTGTATACAATAATAAAATCCACTTGACAACAAAAGCTTCTCCATTTAGGACTAACTTTGGTCAAGATGGATTTTGAGAAAAGAAAAAAAGAAAGGTTTGAGGCAGCAGAAAATTTTGTGAAAAGAATAAAGGAGATCCAGAAGAAAGCAAGGGCAGCCTTAAGGAAAGTGCAGAAAAAAATGAAGTAATATACAAATAGAAAAAAAAGTAAGGGAGAGGAATATAAGATTAGAAACTTGGTTTTGCTAAATATGAACCTAAAATAGTAGATGGTAGAAAGGAGATCAAAAAAACTGACAGAATGCTTTGTGGGTCCTTACAGAGTCAAAGAGATTATTTCAGCAAATACAATTGAACTTGAACTACCAATAACTATAAGGATTCATCCAGTAGTCAATATAAGCAAAGTTAGAATGTATAAGCCACAGGTTAAGGAACAGAAAGTAGTACCACCTCCACTAGTAATAGTTGAAGGAGAGGAGGAGTACAAAGTAGAAAAGATATTAAACAAAAGGAAAGTGAGAAGGAAGAATAAGTTTTTAGTATAGTAAAAGAGATATACAGCAGTAACAGATATATAGAAGGGAAAAGAAAACTTGGGAAATGCAAAAGAATTGTTAGAAGTATCACAAATAGCCACTTATTGATTTGTGATTGGGTGATTTAATAATCAAAGGGCTTAAAAAAGTGAATTTAGACAAGTAGCAAAAAATGTTGTTAAGTTTAAGATTTAATCCTCAGACAAAGAGTCCTTATATACATAAATATGATGGTCTGTGTACTTGGACAGACTATCACATGTTTACTACCTATTGCTCTATATATGGTAGTGCTATTGTTCTTGAAATAGAGATAACCTAACTATCTTAGAGCAGTTCTTTTTTCTATTCAAGGACAGATGATAATCTATGGATAATAGATTAGTGTCATGAGAAGCCCTAACACTTAGCTTTTTTCTGAGTTCTGCCTGTCTGGTATTTTAATCTGCCTTTTCAAAGTTATTCTTACAATAGCTGTTACAAACTTCATTCAGACCTATTTGTGTTAATAATTTATCTATTACTATGGTCTTAACTGCACTCAAAAGCTCTCAAGAAGACCTTTCAAAAGGTGCCCAAAGTGTCTTGATATAATCAGTATTCACTAATCTATTGGGCAATTAGTAGGTAATCTCTATAATACTATATATTAAATTACCAATATCTCAGGAACTGCCACAATTAATATCTTGCTTTTAGAGATATCAGAAGCACTTTTTATTATACTTAAATAGACCCCAAAACAATCCTGAGGCAATACAAATCCATGGAGATAGAAGGTCCTCAATGTTTGTATATAATACTTCATTAATTATCCATAGATACTCATTTATCCTTGAATAAAACAAAGAATAGCTCTAATATGGTTAAATTATTACTATTCTTGTACAACAAAGGCATTACCATATGTGGTATGCTTGTTCTGGAACATAGACTTATCAAGTCATGACTTTATAATACAATTGGGCTCAATCTCAACTAGCAAGTTGGATCAATCTTTATACAGTACCCTTGAGATGCAATGAATATTTCTCTAGAATATAAGACAGCAAGGGTGACAGATTCTAGAGGAGTCTACTAGGTAAAGAAAAAAACTGGAGTAATATCAACAAAGTACTAGCTTATAACTGAGGACTTTAGTAAACTAGTACAAAGGACAGAAATTAGCTGTAAACAATGTGACTAAGGTGATGAAGTTCTTGTGTGAGACTGTTGTGACTGTGCATCACAGGGGGACTGTGACAAGACTATTTTATTTATATATATAAGAACTCTCTGTCTGAGAATTAGACCTCAGACTTAACAACATATTTTGTTACTATCTAACTTTTCTCTTTTGAGCTTTGTTAATAACCAAATTTACTTATCACAAATCAGTAAATGGAAATTTGTGATAGTAGCACTCTTTGGCTATGTGATTAGACATTTTACTTTGAATCCTCCTTGTATAACTCAACTCCCTGGTATGGCCTAACTTTATCTGAGAGTATCTGTGATGTTGCTACTTAGAGCTCACCAGGAATAGAGTATATTCCTAGGGTAAGGACAAGAGTAGAATAAGGGTAAGAATAGTCACTGACTTATCCTAGGGTCACTCTTAGCAGGTCCTATTATCACTGTGGCTAAGTCACCTGTGTTCTGTAGTCTCTTTGCTTTGACTCTATCAAAAGTCAAAGCAACTTAATCACTGATTCAATTATTGAAAACCTAATAGAGAAAAAAGGTAGAAAATTGCTTGTGCTCTCCTTGCTAATTGGGAAGTTTCATATGTTTTGAGAAATAGAGAAGATAATAAACCTAGTCATCTAGATAATCAAAAATACAATGCTTGTTCCAGTAGTAATAGAGAATCCTATGTTTTCTGGTCTTTTGATTGTTTTCTGTGAGTTTAGCCAAGTCTACTCCATAGCTACCTAGCTACTTAGTTGCTGATCCTATAGCAAACTTGTTTTTCCTATGATAGTCAGGCTTACTCAGCAACTCAGGACCTGTACAGTCCTTTTTGGAGCTCCTGATACCATTTTTACAGTATTCTAGAGTTTTCTATAACATTTTTGTCTTATTTCATAGTTTTAATTAAAGAATTAGTCTTATTCTAGTCTGATTATTATTCTATTCTTAGTTATCTCCTAATATGACTATGCTGTTCCTATTTTTAGACTTGCCAGTCTCCTATTCTATTTTCCATGCCCAGTAGGTAACAGTGATGGGAATAAAAATAAACAAGGGTAAATAGGTCAGAGAAACAGAGTCTCCAAGCTACTTTACAGTTATATACAAACAAGTAGGTACAGATGAGGTAAATCAGAAATATAGAGAGCTTACTGAATAATGATAAAAAACTAATAGAAACCTGAAAAACAAAAATGCTTCTAGAGTAACAAAAGACAAGATAATAGAAGTTCTTTTCTTTATACCTCTCTATACTACTAAAGTATTTTATTATAATTACAAAACAATGATATGATAGAAGAAAAAAAAAAGAAAACATAAGGTAATAAATGATATTGGTAGCTATGTCACATGACAGAAAATAGGTATATAGATAGTATAGACCCTTTTCTATTTGTATTTTATCATGGACCCATGTTTTGTATTTTGACACTAACCAACTGCTTCTTCAAAGTCTCAACTTTGCTCTTAAGCAATGCTTCACAGGCTTGATTTGCTCTCTTCTGTTTTGCCTATTCTGTTGTAAATTGGAGCTGAACTTGCTCTCTTATCTCCAGCATCCAGGTTTAAAAGAGGTTCTCAAAGAATGCTTGTTGTTGTTCATTGAACTGAGGATATCCTGGTGGATAGGAGTGCTTATTGTTTGGGTTCATGAGGATACAAAAAAATGGGGACTCAGAGCTGATCCCATTTACAGCTATTGTGATACTATTTGGTGTTGGGATGTTAAGTGTTACACTAAAAATAAGTAATAATATTGGTAGCTACATTACATGATGAAGATACAGGTATATAAGTAGTGTACTTCCCTTTGTATCTGCCATCTGTTTGTTACCATAACTTAACCTAACCTACCCTCCCCCATTCATATTTCAACATTTGGAACAGCACTAGAATTTAAATTTCAGTAGTCATTGACATAGAGAGTAAGCAAGAAATTTGAATACAAGGCTGTATCTTTAATAATGGGTTATCACACAGTATACAGAGACATCCTGCTATGTAGCCAGCCACAGTGTAAGGAGAATTCATAGGCCAATGGCAACAAAGTCAATGGAACCAGGAAAAACATAGGTGTGACATTTGTGACAGCCAGATTTAGTGGACAGCCAAGTGACAGATCAGTTGACAGCATCACTCGGCCAGCGAGTGGACAACTGACTGTCTGCCGTGTGAGGGATTGGATAGGGAACTTCTATGTTGAAAAGTACATCAACCGCTCTTCTATCTCTATCTCCTGATAATCGTTGGACCATCTTCCTTTGTGATAGAAGGGACATCTTGATAAGTGTAACACCTAAATCAACCCTGAGTTTCTCCAAGAGATCAGAAGTGTCTTGTCCAATCAATCAATAGTGTTAGAACCACTCAGAAACTCGATACACTGATATGCTAAAAACACCATCTCACCTCCTGAATCAAGTTATACGAAGGAATCATCCATTGTATTTCATGTAAACTGATTATCACAGCATCTCTTCACCCAGACAAAAAACAACGATGCACAGCCTACATCATGGAGTGACGGTAGGCTTTGGACTGCCACTGATGTCTAATTGCTTCTTTCTTCAAGGTCTCAGCCATGGTTTCTGGGAGCATGCCTTACGGATACGAAGGCGTAGAATAGAAACAGTGAATTCCTCGGCGGTAATACCTGAGCGCTCGCCAAGCTGATCTGAACTGGCTCGATTACAGCTTATTGTGAAACGTGATTCCAACACGGAGAATAGACTTCGCCGATAGACCAATAGGACACAAATGAATAAGAGGTCGTTCTCACACGTTCTGTGAAATTCTAACTCAATGCAGAAACCTCCCAGTGCTAATGTATACTGTTGATCAATGGCCATGATAGTCGTATAAATACTCTTCGCGATCAAGTTTTGCTATCCTCTGTAATTTACCAAGAAAAAATGTCATCTCAACCCCACACCGCTATAGTCACTGGTGCAGCTAATGGTATCGGACGGGCCATTGCGCTTCAACTAGCCAGCGACGGGTTCAATGTTGCCATGTGTGATATCTCTTCTCAAGAAGATGCCCTAAAGACTTTGAAAGTTGAGATAGAGGCAAAGGGACGAGAAGCACTTGCGATGGTAGCGGACGTCACCGTCGAGAAGGAAATCAACGGCTTTGTCTCGACCGTTGTATCTCGATTCGGTGGACTGGATGTTGTGCGCAAATTATCTTACGAAATCCATAAGAACGAACTCACACCACAACAAGATGGTTGCAAATGCGGGCGTGGCTGTCCTCACGTCGATCCTTGAGAGTAAGTACTATTTCTATCAATAACCATCTATGACTTCACCATTGTGCAGCAACCATGGAAGAATGGGAGCGTGTATTCAGCACGAATGTCAAGGGTACTCTTCTGTGCTACAAAGCTGCAGCTAAAGTAATGATTGAGCAAAACCGTGGAGGTAGAATCATTGGTAAGCTTTGAGTTGCGCTCAAAAATAATGCTTTATTGAGAATCTTAGGCGCCTCGTCACTTGCTGGCAAGAAAAGTAGGAGAAGACACTCGATCTCCATTATTATATTTATACATCATTCTTCAGGTGCTCCTCTATGCAGTACATATGGATCCACCAAATTCGCTATCAGGTGTTTGACTCAAACGGCAGGTGAGTCTTTCATAAGACATGAGTAACGTTTACAGAATAATATTAGCTTGCGAGTTTGGAAAGTTCAATATCACTGTTAATGCGTATATTTGACATATTCATAAAACTTAAAATATTCTCTTGAATTGCCTTATTAGTTTTAAAACACTTAAAGATTTCTTGGTCTGATTGTCTATCCAGATATGCTCCTGGATTTACTGATACCCCGCTCCGTGCGTTATCTAATGATACCGTTGGTTGTATGTGTAACTCTGACACAATTTCATTTCAGTTGCAAATATGGATACTCGTGTTGGACAATTGACGGGAACTGAACCTGGTGCCTACAAAGAAGCGGTTTGAATTGGTTTCAGCCAAGAAAATTGCTTTTCACTAAAACTTTTCTAGATGAAACACCAGTCAGCGTTGGGTCGGCTCGCACAGCCAGAGGAAATTGCCCACTTGGTTTCCTTCCTTGCTTCCGATAAGTCTTCTTATATCACTGGTACACCTTTCTCTTTCACATCTTATCACTGCTTATGCTGGATCTAGGACAAGCTATCTCTATTGATGGAGGAATCTGGTTCGATTGAGTAGAAATTAGCGGTCAAATTCGCAATTTTCTATAAGCTAAGGTCAATGACTGTAGTTGGTTCTGCAAGAAAGGATCGTGATAAAGACACTTGTATTTGGAAAATTGGCAAGAATTTGATATACTCGAAGTATCGAGCGCCCGATGTGGTGCGAGAGAGCGATAGTTGCAACATGCGAACAAGAAACTTCTGGAAACAAAACTGACAGGACTAAAGTTGAAACCAATTACTTATCAGCCATCAAGTGGAGCTGACATCACTACAAGGCCTGGTTACGAAAGCGCTACACCTCTGTACATAATTCCCATCGTTGTCTTTTTTTAAAAAAAAATTCAACAATTTATAGCACAGTGTATGTACACAGTCCGAGGTAGCCTTTAATAAATACAAGGCTTCTGGCATTTAATTCACAACATCTGGATATTAAATGGACTCAGTCTATAAATAGATCAGAGCATGTAATATAGGTATAACATGACAGGAGATAGGTGTATAGAACAAGATATAGTGTGACTGTTGGGTTGAGCTAATCCTAGGACTGAGTTATCTTTTATTTGGGATAAACAAAGAAAACTCAACAGAGGTCCTCTTAGATTTGGGCCACTACTTACATGTTTTACATGTTATTGATAGGCAGTGAATGCTCTTAGTGATCACCCTAGATGGATGTTCAAGAAGAACTCAATGGAGTTCTTTGTTGGATTGGTGTAAGGACTTAGACTGAGATGTCTTAGAACTACTCCTAGTCTGAGTTGACAAGGAGAACTTGATAGAGTTTCCATTCAATTGTGGTACACTACTTATATACCTCCTGTGTTTACTTCTATTTATAAACTCCCATGCATCTCTTTTTAGTTGTTTCATTTCATGCATCCACTGATTTCCTAGTTAAAAGAAAAGAAAAAGGAAAAGAAAATAAATAATGACTTAGCTGTTTTGGCCATGTCATGACAATTGGACCCCTACTTATACTATTTTTATAGTGGCTGTACTACTAGTCCATGATCACATGTTCTTCTAGAATGTTCTGTGATCACTTGACCTTGTCACATGACCTTAGTTCCCACACTATTTATTTCTCAACCCCATTATATATCTTGAGGTTTTGGATCAAGTGTTTAAATGCTTGGGAACTTATTTCCTTTTTGGGGCTCTTATAACATTACACATGGTCTGTGCTACTAACCCTAACCTACTAATGATCTAATAGAATCAACAAGAATGTTCTCTGGTCATATGACTGACATGTAACTATGTGATATAACTGATCTTGTAACTAATTTATCATATTCTGTGATGGATTGTGATATACCATGTAATACTGATCATATAACTCCTTTATTATCTAATTATCTAAAAAGAAAAGTAAAAGAAAAAAGTAAAAGAGAAAAGAAATAAAGAAATAAAAATCATTATAGCCAAGATAGCTCATAACAAGTGGCTTGTAATACCTTTTGGGTTGGCTAATGCCCTAGTAGCCTCCCATAGATTGATGAACAAGATTTTTGCAGACTTGCTAAATGTCTATATAGTAGTCTACCTAGATAATATCTTGATTTACTTGAATAACCTGAATGACCACAAAGGGCATGTAAAAGAGGTCCTAAGATATTTTTGAGCTCATAAGTTATATGTCTTACTTAGTAAATATGCCTTCTATCAAAAGAGCATTAAACTTTTGGGGTTTTTACTCAGTTCTGTCATATACCAAAAATTTGGTATTATTTATTATTTATATTCATTTTCTTTTTATTTTATTTATAATTTCTGCTCCTGACCTCCTAAATTGCCTACTCCTATAGGATTAAGATATAAACCAAACACTTGTACCATAACTCCTATTCTAAGATTTGTATAAGTACTCTAGTTGTACATTATAATTCTCTAGTTTGTAGATTAAAGTTATCAAGTCACAATCCCCAAGTCTTGTAGCAATATCCTTTTCTGCTATATACCTTTTAATTCTGTTGCTCCTGAATTTACCTCTTCTTTAGACAATATTCCACTATTCTGAAATATGCAACCATAATAAGTGACAGGAGATCAAGACACAGTGCACAAGCTGAGACCAAGGTCATTCTACCTCTTTGTTATCACTAACATTTCCTCTGGACTAGCTGTAAAACCATGGAACTGGAGAGCAATGTCTTTTATTTCATTTAGTAGTGTATTCCTTATTCTAATTCTATCTTTTGTATTACTTTCCAGAACCTGGAGTGCACATTCATAGTATATTCATAGTAATTCACAGTATATTTCTAGCTTTTCCTATGCTGCTCCCCACCTTCCTGACAAGTCCAGAAGGTTGTCAAGCCTAAGGAATCAAACAATACATGAGAGTCAATGAGAACAACTTAGAGATTGCTTATTGGAGAACTAGACTAAGAAGGATATTGTTACAACCTCTTTCTCTATCTTTAGAAAAGTGTATCAAAAAGTTTAAAACCTTCTTTCTTCTTCATATGACTGGTATCACATGTCATACTATTCTTCTTCTTCTTCTTTGTTTTTATCTCTTTTTTCTTCTTATAGACTACCTTCTCTTCTTTACTTCTCAGCTATATACTTTTGAAGTCAATAGCTTTATTAAACTAGAAAGAGGGTTCTAGCAGATAATATATAAGACATAGCTTACACTAAACTACTTCTGTATACTCAAAACCAATTACTATTTTCTCTCTCTTATAACAAGGTCTAAACTCACACAACAAGGTTCTTATATCCTCTTTTACAAATAAGAAAAGATTGTAACCTGAGTAAACTTGGAGGTTGTAACATATATACAATAATTAGCTATAGAATAAGTCTAGGAGCTATGAAGTTTCTTGGCTGTCTCCAATTAGTAGTATACTAGATAATTATATAATGAATTTTTGGAAGAAGGGGAAAAGATAGTAAGGATCAGTAATAGTGGTCATATGAGGTCAGGAGTGTGACAAAGATCTACTGTCAAGTCTAGACTGATAGACCAGGTTCTGGGGATGTTTTCTTACTGCCTAACTGAGAGAAATGAAAAACAGGTTCTGGGTTCAAGGAATTTCTCAACTTTAAAGGCAAAGGCTTTGTTAAGGATAAAGCTAAGGACTAGACTACTTTTTATAGGTTGAATAATTATTATAGTATTACTTAATCATTGTTCATTAGATAATCATCTAATATTCTTGCACTGGTTATAGTAGTGGCTTGTGTTATATATGATATCTACAGATGGATAATCAAAAAGTCAAGGTAATATAGGAGTAGCCTATACCTTGTCAAGTAGAGAACATGAAGTCCTTTGGTTTTGTAAATTTTTATAGGAGTATTATGAGTTGGCTCCAAAGAAGGAAAATATCTCCTGTATATTTATCAACTTGATAGAAAACCCCCAGAAATATAATGCAGGGAAGATATAAATAGCATGTGACAGTATTATGTAAGAACTATATAGTTATTAGTTATAGTCTTGTGACCATGGGAAGCAGGCACACAGACCATGGGATAATTGTATAAGTAGTAGTAAAAATCCAATAGAGGACTCTATTGAGTTCTTCCCTTTCAATTGTCACTGGTTGGGGTCAGAGCTTCAGTCCTAAGTCTATACCTTAACAAGGAGGTTTGTTTGTAGGTACTTAGAACTGGTCCTATATTTTACCCACCTTACTCAAAAAAACACCTGTTGGGCCTAGATAGAAAGTTGTCAACCTTCAAAACTCTCAAAAGAGCCTTTACATCAGCATTAGTACTAGCTTGCTAGAATCCCAACTCAAAAATTATCATAGAGATAAACATCTCTGATCATGCTAGACATAAAGAAGTTACCATATCCTGTTACAAACATGTCATATTGCAATATCATCATCAACAATTGACATTATCTCTTGCTCTATTTTATATTATAGTTACTATATGCTATATCAAGAGTAACTCTGAGGTTATTGAGATGTTCAGAGAGAGAATAAACATATATATTGACATGGCTATAAAAACAAAAAATAGGTATAAGAATAATAGGTTAGAGCAGTTTTTTAATCACAAATAAGTCTATATATATTTATTTAAATCTTATCTAGACCACTTTCTCCTATACTTGAGAACATATTTAGTAAGGTTGTAGTATCATAACTGACAGTTCTATCAAGAGGTATATTATGAGAATATATAGAGAAATGTATATTTTTGACCTAAAACAATACAATCATAGAGCTTGATATCTTTATAGCTCAAAAGTCAATATCTACTCAAAAGATTCTAGTAGTATAATACTGGTTTTTATTAAAATTTCTGCAGTGCAAGAATATATAACAATGTGTGACAATTTGTGACAAGATACAGTGCAGTATGGTACTACAGGAGTACAGCAGTAATGCTACAGAGATATGATAGGGTAGTGATGATTTTTCCTTTTGATTTAGCTTTATTTTTGCCAGGATAACTGAGAAGGATGAATAATCAGATTTTACAGCATTAGATCAATATACCTCTTTCAAGACATTGAAAAAATTGTGCTTGGTATTGCAGGTTGAAAAATTTAACAAATCAACTTTGAAAACAAGAGACTTATCATGAGTGGAGAACAATATTTGACTAGAATAACAAGATGTAAATTCAGATGCAATAGATATATGGAATATACTTATGCTTAACCCAAGCAGCATATCTACCAATCCAGAATCTGTCATCTTTAACCTACTTTTTAGTCCATAGTAAAACACAACATCCTGTAAGTCAGCTTGCATCTATTTCAAATGCAGTGTAATGTGGTGTTGATTATTACCTGTAATTATATTATATAGTGAGAATTTGATATGATTGTTTGCTTTGAGTGAGATAATATTGGAAAGTAGATTGCAACCTTGCAAAGCAAGATTTTCTATAACAAGGTCTAGGTTGTTGTTGGTGTATTCAATACAAGGAATGGGAATATAACATAATATATTTCTTTTTGAATGTTACCAATTAGATGAGGAGTTTCTTCCTGAAAATGAAAATGGGTTCCATGATCATTGGGGCTGCTCTTGTACCAGGAATAGAAGCTCCAAAAGTGGATGTTATGTCTGGTTCTAGTAGCAGAAAAAGAAAATTGTTTCAACAAAAAAGGCCAGAAAAAGACTCCTCTATGAGTTTGAAGTACTGAAACATCATAAACAAACCTATCAAGTTAATGTGAGTAAATTCATAGAATTAGTCTTGGGGATTTGAAGCCTAAAACATAGGTAAAAACTTGGTTGGTTGTATGGATGTTAATGTAGTGATGAGAAATCAAAATGAGTACTATTAGTTGTTGTATTGCCAACTTGTCCTGAAGCACTTATATGGTCCTATATGCCTCAATAAAATTATGGTATTTATCAAACCTGTTTTCTGTTGAAATCTAGTTCAAGTCAAAAGTGGCTAGTACATGGAAAGGCAACTAATGTAAGGGTAACTGGAGTAACTCCAGGAGATTCCTCAGTTTATAAATAAAATCCAGAGTATATTACAATTCACCTCCAGGAGAATTCTCAGAGAATAGGATAAGGCTCCTGAAGGGATAATCTACACTATATATACAAGTCCTCTAGTTATGGAATATCTTAGCAGTCAGGATCAGGAATGTAGGAAAAAAGGCAACTAATTAAATATTGAGTAATTGTTATTTAATTAGTGTAGGGTTACTCTGGTAGACTACTACTAGTATATCAGGAGTGCACTTTAGTGTGGTCCCCTTACAACTAAACAGGATATATATACTAGTTTATAGATAAGATAAAGTTCAGTTGACTATATCCAGTTAGAAAAATGATATTATATAGATTAGACATAGTTAAGACAAAGATAGACAGATATTAGATACAATATATTTGATAATGCATATTAGTGTTCATAGGGTAGAATTTTGAGCAGAAATAATCCAAGTGTACAACCATGTTATTGCTTGTAGCAGTTGAAGAGTAATCATTGATCTCTTCACTGAAGTAGAACTTGGTATAACAGCAAATAAGCTAGAAAGTACAGTCAAAAAGCTCAACAACATAGCCATGGCTACATTGGCATCTGTAAAGTTGAATCAGCCTAAGTTGAATGTAAACTAGACTTGAACCCATAATAAACAGGAGCTAGTATCTTGACAAAGCATATAGATCAAAAGTAGCAATGACAAAGATTATATTTAGTTCAAAGTGACTTAAGAGATTGGTTCACTAGAACCTGAGCTGTAACTTATGCAAATTTCTATATACTAATCAACAGCTTTAAGTAGTTCCAACAGATACAGAAGGGATACTTACTCTGCTAATAGGATTTCTTATCATTCCAAAGAACTATATAATAGCTTGGTATTGATGCTAACAAGACAGTGAGTACTGGAGGGAATATCAACAGTGGAGGACTTACTGTCTTTCAAGCCTGGCTAGGATTGCAAATAAAAGTCACAAAATTGGAGATAGACAATATCTATGGTATAAGATCAATGATGTTAAGGACAGAGGTATCATAGACCATACTTACTATTATCAACCACAAGACCAGATAGAAAGTTTCTATTTCTTCTAGGGTTGGCTCCCTGGCTCCCTAGAAAACATTGGATATGGTGTCTCTTTCCTACAATAACATAGAGGATAAAAACATAATAAAGCTAATCATAGAGTGCTTGTCTCTCTAATACTTCAACAACATATTGACCATCTGCAGATATGATTGAATTCAACTTTGTCAGTATATATGTCAGAAAATAAAATATATAAAAGTTTATAGAGAGAACAAACAACAGTAAAAAAAAAAAAGTACAATGCAAGGGCTTACAACATAACTAGTTCAAGAATACACAGTACTTGACAGAACCACACAAACAAGGAATCTTGTCTTGCTTAAACAGAAAATGATAATCTTGAAAAAACAGGTCAGTCTCAAACCTTTACATATACCAAAAAAAAGGGCAAAAAAGCATACTATATATAATCTCATTACCTAACTCAATATCCTGTTTCATATAAATCACAATCTTCTTCTCCCTATTAATCATTATAATCTTGGCCATACAATTTGAATCACACAAGTAATTAATCAACTGCCTGATATTTTATCAAAAAAATCATATATACAAAAAATCTCAGCCCAACTTACCCAAAATTCCTCTTTTTCATTGCATTCACCACCAGATTCTCATTAATCCTAAACAAATAACTACTCTTTATCCCTTGTCTTATATATCTTCTCTCTCTTATTTATAACAGCAGTCTATATTACTTTCTCCATATACTTAATCACTATCTTTCCTCTCAATACCCTCTTCTGTAAAAGAACTACACTAAGTTATACTCCTGATGTACTAGTAGTAGTCTACCAAAGTGACCCTGTACTAATTAAATAGTAATTACCTAACATTTAATTAGTTGCCTTATTTCCTGCATTCCTGATTCTAACCATTGGGACATTCCATAACTAGAGAACTTATATATATAGTATAGATTACCTCTCCAGGAGCCTTATTCTATTCTTGGAGAATTCTCCTGAAGATGAGTTCTAATGTACTCTAGACTTTGATTATAGACTAAGAATTCTCCTGGAGTCATTCTGCTCTGGTTGCCTTTATAGCAGAATAGGATCTCCTAAATGAAGTCTTGGAAGAATGCAGTAGATAGCCTCTCTTAGGTCTATCACAAATGGTCACTTACTGATTTGTGATTGGTTGATTTAATAATCAAAGTGCTCAAAAAAGCAAAGTTAGACAAGCAGCAAAAGATGTTGTTAAGTCTGAGGTTTATCCTTAGACATAAAGTCCTTAAATACATAATTGTGGTGGTGTGTGCACCAGGATAGTCTAGCATATGATCACTACCTATTGTTCTACATATAGGAGTGCTATTATTCTTGAAATAGAGATAACATAACCATCTTAGGGCAGTCCTTTGTTCTATTCAAGAACAGATGATAATCTATGGATAAAGATCAGTATTATGTACAAACATTGAGGACCTTGTATCTCCATGGGATCTTATTGCCTCAGGATCTATTTACAGCTGAAATAAGTGCATTAAAGAGAGCTTTATGATAGTCATTGAAGCAAATGATTATGTCAAGCTGTTCCCAAGATATTAGCAATTTAGTATCTGGTAACTTGGTGATTGCTGACTGATCTGCTGATAACTCAGTGAATACTGATTGCCTTGAGACATTTTTGGTACAGTTGAAAGGTCTTCTTAAGGGCTTTTTGTGGCCATTTAGATCATTGAAATCAGTCAAGTATTCCCAGAGTTATGGTCCAAATGAAGTTTGTGACAAAGTGATCAGTGCTGTATTCAACATTGTAGTTGGCATTATAGTTGATTTTGCAGATGCTAGACCAAGGTTCTGATATGTATATTCAGTAATTTATTATATAGTATATAGCCAAGATTCCAATATTTTCTGGGATTATATAATGAATTTTACTATTTTCTAGTTTAGTCTGTCCTGATATAATCACATGGACCCATGGGCCTAGTGGATCTCACAGTAATTATATCTATTATATGATAAGTGATATTTTTAGGTTTTAACTCTGACATCATATCATAATGTGGAAAGAACAACTGAGTTCAGTGGGAATGGTTGTCAAGGTTTCATAATTAAGAATAGAGTTTATTTGACAATATGCATAGGGTGTTTGAGAGAGGATAATAAGTAGAATTTGGGTGGGGAAAATGACAATTTTTTTACTACAACAATTACAAGCCCTTTTATACTATGAATTATAGGAGTCTACTAAGATAAATCAGGTGAAATCTAAGTCTCTCAGGTGACACAAACTACAGGTTTAAAAGGTAGACAAGACACTATACTGAGATATAATCAGAAATTTCCTAATTGGGACAAGTCCTCTTTGCATGCCAATTTCCCACCAGTGCATTGTAGCTTGCTCTCCACACATAGCCTAGGAGCTACTCCCACAATAATTTGAGCTTCTTCTTTTCTGTTTTATTTCCTTTCCTTTTCCTTTTGACTTACAATCAGTTACAAGCAATTTTTTTGGTTGTAGTTCATAGTATACTACTGCGGACTGTGTTCCAGTACCACATGATAAATTTGTTTTTCCAAAAAGATGCGATTATATTTATTCCCTTCTCCTCAATGGTAATTTGTGGACTTGTATTTAGAATTAGACTTTTTGTGATATTCAAGGCCTGGAACTTTGATGAACTTTCTTGAATGAGCCACTTATAGCTGTGAAGAAGGATATGCCTTTACCGAGGACGCAAAGGGGTTCTCAGGGTTAGGTTAGGTTAGGGTTAGGGTTAGGGTTAGGTTAGG